>Ga0335075_10003873_pt1 | contig 23480 bp, 23 predicted proteins | sample Lox_Sample_24_FD_206723 | JGI IMG/M metagenome (GOLD analysis project Ga0335075, IMG submission 206723) | Soil microbial communities from Loxahatchee National Wildlife Refuge, Florida, United States - Lox_Sample_2.4 | ecosystem: Environmental > Terrestrial > Soil > Wetlands | place: USA...
CTCGCGGTGGGCTGCTACGGCGCGCTCGACGAGCTTGACCTGCGCTGCCCGGAGGACGTCTCCCTCATCGGGTTCAACGACATGCCGTTCATCGACCGGCTCAGGCCGCCGCTGTCCTCCGTGCGGTTCCCGCACTACCAGCTCGGCACCGAGGCGGCGACCCTGCTGATCGAGCGGATCGAGGCGCAGGACAGCCCGGTGAAGATCCTGTTCCTCGCGCCCGAGCTCGTCGCCCGTGGCTCGACCGTGCCGCTTGACCGCGCGCCGGAGGCTGGCAACGCGGTGCCGCTGCGCCGCCCCGGCCGGGGCAGGGCCTAGCCAGCGAATATCGATAAACATAAACATTTACTTCTATCGATAAAAGCAGTGACGCACCCATAAAAGGCCGGCCGTCCTGGTGAAATGCCCGGCGCCTGGTCCCTGCACTCGTTTGCAGCCGGTTGCCTGCCGAATGTCCGAATGTGATGGATTTGAATCTCAGCGTTTCCTCAGAACTGCGTATGTCTGGTACGGCAAACAGTCGCCCGGTGCGTCTTAGTAACAAATTGGACATTCGGGATTGACAAACCCTCGGAGTGCGCGACAGTCTCTCATGCAAACGATTGTTGGGCGTCCTTGGGCGAAGCTGCGCACGTTACGGTGCCGTACATTTCGCCGCGTTTATCGCGCGGCGCGCGGAACCCGCCGGTATAACCCTCGAAAGTGGGCTCCCGGAGCCTCCGGAAGCTCGACTCCGAAGAATCTTGAGCGATGAGGAAGGAGGAACCCGGGCGTGAGCGCAAACCACCCCTGGTTCTCCAAGAACGCAGTCGCGCTGGGTGCCGTCGCGGCGCTCTCCGTAGGTGTTCTTGCCGCATGCAGCAGTAGCAGTAGCTCGACCGCGAGTCCGACAGGCTCGGCCAGCACGTCGGCGAGCGGATCCTCCGCGCCGATCACCATCGGCGCCTCCCTCTCCCTGACCGGTGACTTCTCCGCCGACGGCCAGGCGTATGACCAGGGTTACAAGCTGTGGGTCAAGGACGTCAACGCCGCCGGCGGCATTCTCGGCCGCCAGGTCAAGCTGACGATCCTGGATGACAAGAGCGACCCCAACCAGGTCGTGACCAACTACCAGACGCTCATCAACACCGACCACGTCGACCTGACCTTCGGGCCGTTCTCCTCGCTGCTGACCGCGCCCGCCTCGGCGGTGGCGGCGCGCAACGGCTACGCGTTCGTCGAGGGCGCGGGCGGTGCCCCGTCGGTCTTCGACACGCAGTCCAACGAGGCCGACCACAACGTCTTCGACGTGTCGCTGCCGGTCGCGGACGAACTGATGCCGTTTGTCAACTACATAGCGTCCCTGCCGGCCAGCACGCGGGACAAGCTGACCGCGGCGTACCCGTCGGCGGACGACCCGTTCGCGACCCCGCCGGTGTCACTGGCCCAGGCCAAGCTCCAGGCGCTGGGCGTGAAGACGGTGTACTCCAAGGTCTTCCCCGAGGAGGCCTCGTCGTACAAGCCGCAGGCCGACCTCGTGGCCGACGCGAAGCCGGACATCGTGGTGCTCGGCTCCACCGACGTGCCCACGGTCCAGGCGTTCATGCAAGAGTTCGCCCAGGACCACTTCACGCCGAAGATGTTCATCGCGGCGGCCGGGCCCGACCAGGGCGCCGCTTTCATCAAGGCGGTCGGCGCGGGCAACGCGACCGGCATGATGGTGCCCGACGGCTGGTACCCCGGTTACAACAACACGACCAGCCAGAAGATGGTCAGCGAGTACGTCGCGCAGTACGGCGGCACCGACGCGGGGGTCAACGCGGACATCGCCGAGGCCTACTCCGTCGGCCAGGTGATGGACCAGGCGATCACCGCGGTCGGCGGCGTCGACAACGCCAAGATCATCTCCTACCTGCACAGCGGCATCACGCTGCAGTCGGTGCAGGGCCCGGTGAAGTTCGACTCGCTGGGTGAGAATTCCAGCTCCGTCGCGTTCGTCTTCCAGTGGCAGAAGAACGGCTCGCAGTTCAACCAGGTCCTGCCGGTCGGCGTCACCGGCTCCGTGCCGATCATCTCGACCAAGCCGGCCTGGGCCAGCTGAGCAGCGTCACCCGGGGGGACGCCCCCCCGTACCCCCCGGCTGCGCGCCCGATGGCAAAACCCGCCGTCTTATCGGCGCGCGAACTTGCCCGACCCGGGTCTCCGGGGCACGATCCGACCAGGACGGAGTGGTTAATGGCACGGGAGATAACCCAGGCCATCGTTAACGGGATTCTCGTGGGGGGCGTCTACGCCCTCATGGCGGTGGGCCTGACGCTGATCTTCGGTGTGCTCGACATCATCAACATCGCCCAGGGTGTCCTGGTCATCCTGGGCGCCTACCTCTCGTACTCGCTGTTTAACAAGGCGGGCATCGACCCGTTCCTCGGGCTGCTCATCACGATCCCCGCGATGTTCATCGTCGGCGTGGTGATCCACTGGGCGTTCATCAGCCGGCTCCGGGGTGGCGAGCGGACGTCGATGACGCTGCTCGTCACCTACGCGGTGGCGCTGATCATCGAGGGCATCCTCTCCAGGATCTACGGCGCGGACAACGTCCAGATCTCCCCCAGGTACGTGAACAGCAGCGTGCGCATCCTCGGCTTCTACGTGGGGTGGGTCTACATCTGGGGGTTCATCCTCGCCGTCGCGCTCGTCGCGGTCATCTACGCGCTGCTCTACCGGACGAAGTTCGGGCGCAGCGTCCGCGCGGTCATGCAGGACGAGACCGCGGCCCGCCTCGTCGGCATCAGCGTGAACCGGGTCGCCGCCTTCACGTTCGGCATCGGCGTCGCCGCGACCGCGGCCGGCGGCGTGGTGTTCGGCGAGACCAACGCGTTCAACGCCAACAGCGGCTACGACCTGATCTCGCGGCTGCTGTCCATCGTCATCCTCGGCGGCATGGGCAGCGTCGGCGGCGCGCTCGCCGCCTCCGTCTTCATGCTGACCGCGGAGTCGCTCGTGACGATCTGGCAGCCGACCTGGGCGGTCGCCGTGTACTACGCGGCGCTCGTCATCGTACTGGTCTACCGTCCGACCGGGCTCTTCGGCCGGAAGGCGGTGCGGGCCCAGTGAAGGTCACGACCATGGCCAAGGGCGGCGGCCTCGTCGTCCTGATCGTGCTCGCGGTGCTGTTCCCGCAGGTCTACAGCAATCCCTCGGTCGTCAACTACGGCGTGTTCGCGATGATCTTCGCGACCGCCGCGGTGGCGTGGCACGTCTTCTCCGGCAACACCGGCTACATCTCGCTCGGGCAGGCGGTGTTCTACGGCAGCGGCGCGTACGCCATGGGCATCGCGGCGCGCGACTGGCACATCGAGGGCACCGCGGTCTTCGAGCTGCTGCCGCTGTGCGCGGCGGTCGGCGCGGTCATCGCGGTGCCGTTCGGACTGATCGCGCTGCGGGTGCGGCGGCACACGTTCATCGTCATCACGATCGCGGTGTTCTTCATCTTCCAGCTGATGGCATTCAACTTCTGGTTCACCGGGGGATCGCAAGGCCTTGACTCGCCGTTCCTCACCTGGGCGCCGGTGCCGTACTACCAGAACTTCTACTACATCGCGCTCGCCTGCACCGCCGGGGCTGTCATCGTCGCCTGGCTGGTCGGGCGGTCCAGGTTCGGCCTGCAGTTGCGGGCGATCAGGGACGACGAGGACCGGGCGCGCGGCCTCGGCGTCAAGGCCATGCGGGTCAAGCTGTCGGCGTTCGTCATGTCCGGCACGATCACCGCGCTAATCGGCGGGGTCTGGTTCTACTTCATCGAGAATGTCCAGCCGCAGACTGGCTTCGACCCGCTGTTCGACCTCACGCTCGTGCTGATGGTCTTCCTCGGCGGGTTCGGCTCGATCAGCGGCGCGGTGCTTGGCGCGCTGATCATCGAGCCGCTGTCGCTCTGGATGAACGCACAGCCCGCCTTCACCGGATCGCTCAGCGAGGTCATGCTCGGCGCGGTCTTCCTCCTCGTCGTGCTGTTCATGCCGCGCGGGATCGTCCCGACCGGCGGCGAGCTCATCACGAAGCTCAGGACGAGGGGCCGCCCCGCGGTCGTCCCGGCGACCACGATCGGCCCTCTGTCGGCCAGCTCAGGGCCGTCCGCGAACTCCGTCAGCTCAGGAGGTGCCCGGTGACCGCGCTGCTGCGCACCGAGGGGATCATGAAGGCCTACGGCGGGGTGCAGGCGCTGAACGGCGCCGAGATCGAGGTCGAGGAGGGCACGGTCGCCGGGCTGATCGGGCCGAACGGCTCGGGTAAGACCACCCTGTTCAACGTCATCACCGGTTACGAGCGCCCCGACGCGGGCGAGGTCTGGTTCGGTGAGCGCGCCATCACCGGCCTCGCGCCCGACAAGGTGTTCGCCGCGGGCATCGGCCGCACGTTCCAGCTCACCAGGATCTTCCCCCGGCTCACCGTGATCGAGAACATGCTGATCGCGGCGCAGGCCAAGGACCGGCCGCGGAACCTGCTCGCCTGGCTCGGCCGGGACGCCTGGACCCACCACCGCAAGCACGCGCTCGAACTGCTGGAGTTCGTCGGCATCGCCGGGCACGCGGACGTGCTGGCCGGCTCGCTGTCCTACGGCCAGCGCAAGCTGCTCGAACTCGCCTACGTGCTCGTCGCGGACCCGGCGGTCGTGCTGCTCGACGAGCCGGCCGGCGGGGTGAACCCGACACTGATCAACATGATCGCCGACCGCATCCGGCTGCTCAACGCCGAGCAGGGCAAGACGTTCCTGCTCGTCGAGCACAACATGGAGTTCGTGATGGGGCTGTGCTCCACGATCACCGTGCTGGAATCCGGCGCGACCGTGGTGAGCGGGCCGCCGGACATCGTGCGGACGGACAAGCGCGTGCTCGACGCCTACCTCGGCGCCGACCTTGACGAGGAAGACGAGCCCGTGGTTGATGGGCCCGTGGTTGATGAGCCCGTGTCTAACGAGGGGAACGGCCGATGAGCGAGCCGCTGCTTGCCATGGACGAGGTCGTGGCGGGCTACGGCGGCGGTGACGTGCTGCGCGGCGTCACCTTCGGCGTGCCGGAAGGGGCCATCACCTGCGTGGTGGGCCCGAACGGCGCGGGCAAGTCGACGGTCATGCGCGTGATCAGCGGCCTGCTGCGGCCGCGGCTCGGCACGGTGACGCTGCGCGGGGAGAAGCTGAACGGCAAGTCGCCGCGGCAGATCCTCGACCTGGGCGTGGTCCAGGTGCCGCAGAACCACAGCCTGTTCACGGACATGACCGTGCACGAGAACATCGACCTCGGCGGCTACACGATCAGGGACCGCGGCAAGGTGGCGCGCAGGATCGACGCCGTCTACGACCTGTTCCCCCAGGTGCGCGGCTGGGCGCCGATGAAGGCGGGCGCGCTGTCCGGCGGGCAGCAGCGCCTGGTGGAGTTCGCCCGCGCGCTGATGCTCGACCCGGTGCTCATCCTGCTCGACGAGCCGTCGATGGGCCTGTCGCCCATGGTGCTCAAGTCGGTGTTCGCCGCCGCCAGGCGGATGAACGAGGGCGGCGCCACCGTCCTGCTGGTGGAGCAGAACGCCCGGGCCGGCCTCAAGCTCAGCCACCACGGCGTCGTCATGGAGAACGGCATCGTGCGGCTGTCGGGGACGGGCCGCGAGGTCCTTGAGCACCCGGAGATCGGCGAGCTCTACCTGGGCGGAGCGGTAAAGAAGTCCTTAAGCTTGTTCAGAGGAATCACAGAAGGCTAATCGGCACATAACAACATTGTGACCACTAGTCATAGCTTGCCGTATAAGGCACCCATAAACGCACTAAGGTATGCATAGCACATCTGATGGCGGTGTCTGCGGCGGCGGCTAATCGTGAGGTTCGAACTGCGCTCGTCTCTGCCTGTAGCACGGCGGCGTGCGAAAAGATCGCTCTTCCAGCGGCGAGGAATGATTAATGGGAACCCATGGTGCGAGCGTGCGACCGCGTGCGCTTCCGCCTGCCCGCCGGGCAGATAAATCGACGAATGTCGATTCAATTCAGAAACGGCAGACGAACCTGACCTTGACCGACTGGCCCGTGGCCCGCCGGCTCTTCGCCGTTATCGTCGCGGCCCTTCTGATGGGGCTGGTCTTCGGCGGGCTCCGCGTCGCCGACGCGGAGAACAGCGCCAGCCAGTTCAGCCGGACATTGCAGTTGGCCAAGCTGAGCGCGCAGCTGATCGGCGTCTCGCAGGACCTGCAGCGCGAGGAGGACGCGACCGACGTCGCGCTGATCACCGGCGGACAGAAGGGGGCCCTGCCGACGCTGCAGGCGCTGCAGACCAAGACCAACAGCGACCTCGTCCCCGTCCGCGCCTCACTCCAGCAGGTCATCAGCGGCGGCTTCTCGGCCACGGTCGTGTCGGACGCGAGCGCGGTGAACAACGCGCTCTCGGTCGGCAACATCGGCCCGGCCCTCTCGCCGAGCAACCCAACCGCGGTCACCACCGGCCTGCACGGCCTGTATGCCACCGCGGCAACGGACGGCGTGGTGGTGGCCCCGCAGTACGAGGCGGTCCTCACCGACATCACGACCCTCCAGGCGGAGGTCTCGCTCGGCATCACGGACCAGTCACTGAACAACGACGTGCAGACACTCGGCTCGATCTCCCAGGCCGAGGATCTGACCTCGCAGGAGCTGACCACCCTGGACCAGGTGCTGGCGAACACGCAGAACCCCGCGGACATCCCGGTCGGCACGCTCCCGTTCGCCTCGGAAACGAGCCTGCAGCTCAACTACGACGAGGAGCTCAGCGCGGAGGCCGCGTTCCACAACACGGCCACCCCGGCGGAGCTAACCGAGTTCGACGAACTGCTGGGCCCGCAGGCCAGCAAGCTGGACGGCGAAACCGAGGCGGACAACATCTTGACCGCCTTCTTCGCCGTCGCCGGCGGCCAAGCGGCCGTGACGAACGCAAACGGGCAGACGCCGGAGGAGAACGGGTCCGGCATCGTCTTGCAGCCGTTCATCAACGACCAGCTGAACGGCACCGCTGCTAACCCCGGTGTCTTGAACCTGGCAGGGTCGATCGAGGTGAACGACCAGACGAACGGCAAGCCCGCCCCCCAGTCGGCGATTCAGGCAGCGATGGCCGTGCAGCAGGCAGAAGCGGTCACCAGCATCCCGACCCTGGAAACACAGGTAGACAGGGGCACCAACGCCAAGCTCGCCGCGATGCAGGACACCGAGCAGTTCGTCGCGAACAACATCGTCACCCGCGCCACCCAGCTACAGCAGTCCGCCCAGTCGACCGCGGTCACGTACATCGTCATCACGGTGATCGTGCTGCTCATCGTCTTGCTCGCCGCCCTGCTCGTCGCCCGGTCGCTGGTGCTGCCGCTGCGCCGGCTGCGGGCGGGCGCGCTGAACATCGCCTCGGTCCAGTTGCCCGAGCGGGTCCGGCTGCTGTCGGAGAACCCCGAGTCCGCCGCGAGCATGGAGGTCGCGCCGATCAACGTGACCTCGCAGGACGAGATCGGCCAGGTGGCCCGCGCGTTCGATCAGGTCCACTCCGAGGCCGTACGGCTGGCGGGCGAGCAGGCGCTGCTGCGCTCCAGCTTCAACGCGATGTTCGTGAACCTGTCGCGCCGCTCCCAGACGCTCATCGAGCGGCTGGCGCGCATGATCGACAACCTGGAGCAGAACGAGGACGACCCGGACCGCCTCGGCAGCCTGTTCTCCATGGACCACCTGGTCACCCGCATGCGCCGCAACTCGGAGAACCTGCTGCTGCTCGCCGGGCACGATAACCCGCGCAAGTGGTCGGAGTCCGTGCCGCTGGCCGACATCGCCCGCGCCGCGACCTCGGAGATCGAGCAGTACAACCGGGTCACGCTGGACATACCGCCGGGCGTGTCCGTCATCGGCCAGGCGGTCTCAGACGTCGTGCACCTAGTCGCGGAGCTGATCGAGAACGCCACGATCTTCTCGCCCAAGGACACCCACGTCCACGTGGGCATGCAGGAGCTGACCAGCGGCGGCGTGCTCATCGAGATCGTCGACAAGGGCATCGGCGTGTCCGAGGCGCGGCTGGCGGACATGAACTGGCGGCTCGACAACCCGCCGACGATCGACGTGTCCGTCTCCAGGCACATGGGCCTGTTCGCGGTCGCCCGGCTGGCCGAGCGGCACCAGGTTAGGGTCAGGCTGCGGCCGGCGCCGCCGCAGGGGCTTTCCGCCCTGGTGTGGCTGCCGGACGGCGTCATCGAGCGGACGGGCAGGCTCACCGCGGGCACGGCCGGCTGGTCGGCGCAGCCGGTCGGCGCGCGGACGCGGGCGGTGGCGGGGGAGTCCGCGGCCATCGTCTCGAGTGCCCAGGCCACCCTTGAGGGCGGTAACGGCAACGGGCACGGCAACCCGGCGCTTGAGGGACGCACGGCATCGGGCTGGTTCCGCGGCGGGCAAGACGGCATCGGCCAGCCGGTGACCGGAACCCTGGGCGGCCAGGACGGCAGCTTCGCGCCCGGCTGGGGCGCGGGCGGCGACCCGGCCGACACCTTCGGTGACCTGTCCCACGCCGACCAGACGGCCTCGGGGCTGCCGGTGCGCGTTCCGCGGGCCAACATGCCGCCGGGCACCACCGGCGGCGGCGCCGCGGAAGTCAAGGCAGGGCCCCTCAGGGCGGCGGGGAACGGCAACGCGGCCGGCAACGGCCACGGGTCAGCGAACGGCGGTCAGAAGTTGCCGCGCCGGTCACCGGAGCAGGCACGCAGCCGACTCGCCGGGTTCCAGCGTGGAACGCGCAGGGCGGAAGGGCTAGGCGGCGGCGGTGGCCAGGCACCGCGGGCAGGAGAGGGGACCTTGAGTTGAGCTACGCATATCGTCAAGATCTGAACTGGCTCGTCAGCGACTTCACCGCGCGCGTACCCGACGTGGCGCACGCGGCGGTCATCTCCGCCGATGGCGTGCCGTTGTCCCTGTCGGAAGAGATCCCCACGTACTTTGCCGAGCAGCTCGCGGCCATCACCTCCGGGTTGGCCAGCCTGATGCAGGGCGCCGCGCGGATCTTCGAGGCGGGCCTTTCGAACCAGGCGCTCGTCGAGATGGAGGGCGGGCTGATGATCATCAAGGCGATCAGCGACGGGTCGAGCCTGTGCGTCCTCGCCGCGCCCGATTGCGACACCGAGCTGGTCGCCTACGAAATGTCGCTGCTCGTCGAGGCGGCGGGGGAGGTGCTCTCCCCGGCCCTGCGCACTAGCCAGCCGCAGCGCCCCACGCCCGCGCGATACTAGCGGCCCCGCACTAGCCGCACAGTGTTGGCCGCACAGTGTTAGCCGCACAGTGTTAGCCGCACTGGGCGATGAGGGGGACAAGGCCGGGTTCCTGGCGCCGCGCCTCGGCGCGCCACCAGGCCTGTCCCGCCTCGGGCAGCAGGTGCACCGGGTCGTAGTACGGGTACTCCCGCTCAAGCGCCACCGGGTCGTCGGCCTCAAGCGCGGTCCGGTAGCTCTTCGTCCAGTACGAGATGCCGAGTTCGGTGTCGTACCTGGACAACTGGTGGACCCAGCGCTTGCCCACGTACGGCACGTCGCAGACCACGCGCGGCGTCGCGAACCCGGGCAGGTACCCCATGATCGCCGACTGCAGCGCCTGCGCCTCGCCGATCGTCAGCCGCCAGTGCTCGGCCCCGGGGATCATGTCGCACTGGTAGAAGTAATAAGGCGTGACGCTGGCGCCGTCCAGCAGCGTGAAGCACAGGTCGAGCAGGGCGTCGGGTGAGTCGTTCACCCCGCGCAGCAGCACGCCCTGGTTGCGCACGTCCCGCACCCCGGCGTCGAGCAGCGCCCGCGCGGCCCGGGCCACGAGCGGGGTCACCGACTGCGCCGCGTTCACGTGCGTGTGCACGGCGAGCGCCACCCCTCGCGCCCGCGCCGTGGCCGCCAGCCGCGCCATCCCCGCGACGACGTCGGCGGACAGCCAGTGCTGTGGCAGCCCCATGAGCGCCTTGGACGCCAGCCGGATGTCGCGCACCGAGTCGATCTCAAGCAGCGCCGCCACGAAGGCCTCGACCCGCGGCCAGGGCAGGTTCGCCACGTCGCCGCCGGACACGACCACGTCCCGCACGGACGGGGTGGACCGGAGGTAGGCGAGCATCGCCGAGAGCCTCGCGTCGCGGGCCACGGTGAAGCGGTGCTTGTCGTAGGACGGCGTCGGGTTCCCCACGAGGTCCATCCGGGTGCAGTGCCCGCAGTACTGCGGGCAGGTCGGCACCAGTTCCGCGAGCACCTTCGTCGGGTAGCGGTGGGTCAGCCCCTCGACCGCCCACATCTCCGCCTCGTGCAGCGAGTCCCGCGTGGCGTGCGGGTGCGAGGGCCACTCCGGGTGCCGGTCGCTGAACACCGGCAGCATGTACCGGCGCACCGGGTCGGCGTACCACGCGTCGGTGAACTCGGCCGCCGAGGCGGCGTTCACCGGGGCCGGCACGGACGGCGCGATCGTGTTCAGCATCTGCGGCGGTAGCAGCATGGACATCGTGGCCCGCTCGCGCTGGTCCCGTTCCAGGTCGGCGAGGAAGGCGTCGGACAGCCCCCCGCCGGTCACGTCCCGCAGTTGCCGCGCGTTCTTCACCGAATGGGCCCGCTGCCACTGCGCGGACTCCCACTCCTCACGAGTCACCTCGGCCCACCCGGGCAGCCGCCGCCAGTCAGGCTCGTCAAGCTCCCGCCGCTGGTACTGATACGGCTGCTCCACCAATCCGCCTCCTGGTCTGTAGGCCACCAGTCTTTTCGTTATACCCTCCAAAGCAAGAAAAAACTACTTCACAAAAGCAAACACAACAAAGATTTTCCCGAACGAGTGGCTTCTCCGCCCTCACCCCACGCGTTTTCCGCCTTCCGCCGCCCCCTCCACGAGGTTCCTTCAGGCGGCACAAGCAAGGCCTTAACCCGCCACAGCGCGCCGGGCGAAGCACGTCCGCTCCTCGGACGTCCCGCCGGCGGCAGCGCCGCGGGTCCTGCGGCGTCGCCATGGGGAGGGGTTTTATGGAGGGCGAAGCCCTTCCATGCCCGGGGTCGCCCTCGGCGGGGGAAAACACTATAGTCGGGCGATGACAGCGGAGACGGAGGCCCTCGTTCGGTCGGCGACCGAATGGGCTGAGGTGCCCTTCGTCCGGGAGGTCAGGCTACGCACCGCCGCGGAGCCGTTCGGCCTGTGGGACCGCACCGAGCGCGACGCGCCGCCGTTCTGGGCGTTTCCCTGGGCGGGCGGGCAGGGCCTCGCCCGCTACGTGCTTGACCACCCGGAGACGGTGGTCGGGCGTCGCGTCCTCGACGTGGCCTCCGGCTCGGGCCTGGTGGCGATCGCCGCCGCGAAGGCCGGCGCCCGCGGCGTGCTGGCCACCGACATCGACGAGAACGCGCTCGCCGCGATCGCGCTCAACGCCGCCGCCAACGCCGCCACCCAGGTCGTGCCCCGCATCGGCGACCTGGCCGCCGCGGGCCATGGCGACGCGGAGGTCATCCTCGCCGCCGACGTCTTCTACCAGCGCGAACTGGCGACCGCGGCCCTCACGTTCCTCAAGGGGGCCCGGCGCGCGGGCGTCACGGTCCTGGTGGCCGACCCGGCCCGCGCCTTCGTCCCGACAGCGGAGCTTGTCCCGCTGCTGACCTACGAGATCCCTGTCCTCGCGGTCCTTGAAGGCACCCCGGTCAAGACCGTGACGGTCTACGCGCTCCCCTGACGGCCGGCCCCGGCAGGCCGGCCTGCACCCGCGCGTCAACAGGCTCCATCCGCCGGCAAGAACGTTATTCAGGCGGCGGCCGTGACGGCCGTTACGTTCCGCCCGTTTTGCCCGTCGGCAATTAAGCGGTAAATTCCGTTCAACGTGAAGACTTTTTTTAACGTGAAGAAAAAGCTCGCGTGACAAGTGTTTTATTTACGCGTTGTGCAAAATTTACATCATAAACAGAATTTACCCGTTAATCTCCGAGCCGCGTACGGTGAAATGCCGGGATATAACGGGCGAGCCCGCCCGGCCCGCCCCGCCCGGGCTGGCCTCGGTCCGCTCCGCTCCGCCCCGCCCGGTCCGCTCCGCCCGCCCGGTCCGCTCCGCCCGCCCCGCTCCGCCCGCCCCGCTCCGCCCGCCCCGCCCGGTCCGCCCGGTCCGCCTCGCCCGGGCCGGCCTCGGTCCGGGCCGGCTGGTCCGCCTCGGCTGGTCTGCCTGGGGCTGGCCTCTGGCCGGGCCGACCAGGCCGCCCGACCGGGCTGGCCTCCGGCTGGTCCGCCGGGTGCCGACGGCCAATGGCTGCGTCCGTTGCCTGGCCGGTCCTACCGGGCGTCGGCGGCCTGCGGCGCATTCCGATAGAGCGTTACCTTGCCGGTCCGCCGCGCGGCTCGGCAAGCGCGTCGGGGTAAGTCCAGGGGCAATGCGCCCGCCGGGTGGCTTCCCGCGCGCTTGAGTACGGTATTCCAGCCCTCTTGAGTGCGGTATTCCAGCCCTTGCGCTGGCGTGCCGTGGGATGCCTTACCCGCCAATCGTCCGCGTTGATGGCGCGGGTCCGCCATAGCGCAATGCCGTCACGTTGGCGTCCGCGGGGTGCGGGGGCCGTTCCTTTTGCCGCGTTTGTCCGGCGACCGAGTCGGCCATACATGGGCGCCCGTTGGCTAGGGCGGCCGGTGGCGGTGGCAATGTCGGCCGTTGGCGGTGGCGAGGGCCGCGGTTGGCGGTGACCCGTTGGCAAGGGCAGCCGGTGGCGGTGCCGGCTGGTCGCGGGGCGAGTGGTGGCGGTGACGGCCGTTGGCTAGGGCGGCCGGTGGCGGTGGCTGCCGGTGGACGCGGGTGGCCGGGTGGCGCGGGGGAGCGGTGTGACGGTGGTCAGGCCGCGGCGGCCCGGCGGAAGGTGTCGGCGTTGCGCGCGCACCAGTCGGCGAACGTGCGGGGCTCGCGGCCGAGCAGTCGCCGGACGGTGTCGGTGCGAAAGCCGGCGGTGTCGGCGCGCAGCAGGGCGAAGCCCTCGAGGATGGCGTCGGCGAGCGCCGGGGGCGCGCCGTTGGGGAAGCGGGCGCGGACCGCCTCCTGCGGGGTGGCCGTCGTGCGTACCTGGATGTCGAGGCCGGTCGCCGCGGCGAGGACGCGGACCTGCTCGGCGACGGTGAACGACTCGCTCCCGGTGAGCACGTACTCCCGGCCCTCGTGGCCGTCCCCAGTCAGGGCGAGTGCGGCGACCGCGGCGATGTCGGCGGGGTCGACCGGCGCGTACCGCCCGGGGCCCGCCGGGTCGAGGACGTACCCGCCGTCCCTGATCGTGGGCAGCCAGTCGAAGGCGTTGGTCATGAAGCCGCCCGGGCGCAGGAACGTGGCCGGGATTCCGGCGCTGCGGATGACCTGCTCGCGCTCGTGGTGCCAGCGGCCCATGGCGGGCATCGGGTCGCCGAGCACGTTGAACGAGGACAGGTGGACGATGTGGCCCACGCCCGCGGCGACGGCCGCGACGACGGCACGGTGCACGTGTTCGGTGCCGATCCCGGGCCAGTTCGCGGCCGATGTTCCCGGTCGCCCCGGTGACCAGTAGCATGGTGGGCTCCAGAAGTCGTTTGCCGTCTAGCGATTCGATGAGACGCGAGAACGCTAGCCGGCAAATGATTAGCCGTCAACCGATCTACCGCCGGGCCGGGCTCGCCGCCCGGCCGGCCCCGCTACCGGAGGGTGCGATGCCTGAGTTCCTCGACCTGCACGGGCGGACTTCCAAGGCGCTGCGGGCGCTGACCGAGGCGGAGATGCGGCGTTACGGCCTCCATTACGGACAGGACCTCGTGCTCGCGGCGCTGTGGGAACGCGACGGGCGGACGCCGGGCGAGGTCGCCGCCGCGCTGCGCGTCACCACGCCCACGATCGTGAAGATGGCCACCAGGATGGCCGCCGCCGGGCTGCTCACCCGCCGTCGCGACGACCGGGACAACCGCCTGGTCGGCCTCTGGCTCACCGAGGCCGGCCGGGCGCTGAAGGAGCCGGTGCTCGCGGCCAGGGAGTCGCTTGAGCGCGAGGTCACCGCCGGCCTCACGGAAACGGAGCGGCGGCGGCTGCTTGCCGCGCTGGCCACCGTCTACCAGGCGGCCAGCGCGATGCTCGCGCAGGCCAGTCCCGGGCAGGCCGGTCCCGAGCAGGCCAGTCCCGGGCAGGCCAGCCCTGGGCAGGCCGACCCCGGGCAGGCCGCGGGCGCGGTGGAGTAAGCCGAAGTCGTTCTGGGGAGTGCCATCGACTTTGATCTTGATCTTGGCCGTTGACTTTGGTGTCATGCCCTATGGCGGGGCGATCGGCCCGCGTCTAGCGTTACTGGCGTGGCAGGTCGGCCATGCCCAGCCGGGGCTCGCCGGACGGCGCTGCCCGCAGAAGCGGCGGAAGGACGGGAACGCGATGGAGTACGAGCGGGGCCGTAAGGACGGCGTGCCCTCCAATGTCGGGCCGAAGCCCACGTTCACCGGGCACGCGATGCAGGACGCGCTGCTCGACGACGGGGAGAAGGGCGAAATCCGCGTCTACAGCGTGATCTTCGAGCCCGGAGCGCGTACCTACTGGCACTCGCACGCGTCCGGGCAGACGCTGCTGATCAACAGCGGCGAGGGCATGGTCGAGACCAAGGACGGCGACAAGCGCCTGGTCAGGGCGGGCGACGTGGTCTGGGCGCCGCCGGGCGAGGTCCACTGGCACGGTGCGGCGCCGGACGCGTTTCTCGGCCACACCGCCGTCTCCCTCGGCCTCACCAGCTGGGAAGAAGAGGTCGACGAGTCCCACTACCGCGACGCCTTCGACGGGGAATGAGCGCCGACGGCCAGGCGCGGGAGGTGCTCGCCGTCAAGTACGGGCACCGCGTCACCACGCGCGCGGAGAGCTACCTCAACTTCCACCTGTACGGCGAGCCCGACGCCGACCTGGGCATCGATTATTTTTTCTGGGTGATCAGGGACGGCGGCGACGTTGTCCTCGTTGACACCGGCTTCGCCCCCGAGGCAGGCGACCGGCGGCGCCGCGCGCACTACGGCACCCCCGCGGAGGCGCTGCCGGAACTCGGCATCGCCCCGGACGAGGTCACCGCCGTCGTGATCAGCCACGCCCACTGGGACCACATTGGCAACGTCCGCCAGTTCCCCGCGGCGCAGTTGGTGATGACCGAGGCCGAGTACGCCTTCTGGACCTCACCGCTGGCCGCCCGCGCGCACTTCGCCGCCCACAGCGAGCCCGGGGAGATCGCGCTGCTGCGGCAGGCCCGCGCGGACGGAAGGCTCACGCTGTTCACCGGCGCGCACACCGTGGCCAGGGGAATCGAGTTGACCGAGGTCGGCGGGCACACGCCCGGCCAGCTCATAGCGTCGGTCACGACCGGGGACGGCGGCACCGCCGTGCTCGCCTCCGACGCGCTGCACTTCTACGAGGAGGTAGAGCGGGACCGTCCCTTCGCGATCCTCGCCGACCTCCCGGCGATGTACCGCGCGTACGACACCCTTGCCCAGCTCGGCGCGCAGCCGCGGACGCACCTCGTGGCCGGCCATGACCCGCTGGTCCGCACCCGCTTCGCCCGCTACGCCCCGGCGACCCCGGCCGGCACGGCCACGGCCAGCACGGCCACGGCGGCCCAGGTCGAGGTGACCGACCTGTCGCGGCCGGTTGCCTCGTAGCCGAGGGTGGAGCCCCCGGCATCGGGACCTCCACCCTCGGCACTGAATCACGCGGCCGATAACGGCAAGGCGGCTACTCGACGGTCACCAGCGTCCCGTACGGCAGGTACGGGTAGGCCTCCTTCGCCGCGTCATAGGGCAGTTCCACGCACCCGAGCGACTGCGGCCAGCCGTACGAGCCGCGGTCGAAGTAGTGCACGGCGTCGCCACCGTTGAAGTACGACACCCACTCCACCGGGTCCGCGTAGTGCGACCCGTCCGGGTTGGTGCCCGACATGATCTGGAACGGCAGCTTGTCGTACACGGGGAAGGTGCCGTCGACCGTCGGTGAGACGGGGATCCCCGTGTTGGCCAGCGAGGAGAACACCCGCCGGCCGTCGTGCCAGATGGTCAGCGTCTCCGGCGAGGCCTTGCTCGCGATCGCGTAGCTGTACCCGTGCGTGTTCCGCTGGTGCTTGGCGGCGGCCTTCAGCAGCGCCCGCCACACGGCCGCCCCCGCCACCCCGTCGATGGGCAGCCCGTGGTCGGCCTCGAAGCCGATGACCGCCCCCCGGTCGAGCGTGTTCGCCTGGCCCTGCGCCCAGAACGAGCGCAGCTGCGCCGGGTAGCCCCGCTCCCAGTGGAAGGCGCCCGCGGGCGGCTCGTACGCCGCCGTCAGCTGGCCGGTGGCGCTCGCACCGGGCACGGTCGCGCCCTTGGCGGCTTTCCAGGTCAGCGGCAGGTAGCCGAGCTGGGCGAGGATCTCCTGCAGGCGCAGCGTGCTGTAGCTCGCGGTCTTGAATGACGATGATTCCGAACGGGTGCCTTCATTCCCGAGCCCAGCCACCGTGACCGTCACGTTCGTGTCGGCCGCATAGCCGCTCGCCGGCGTGAAGATCGCCACGTCGCCGCTCTTCCGCCAGGTCCCCGCCGTCGCCGGCGACAGCTTCGGCAGCGGTGCGGAGGCGGGAATCGGCTGGTTGTACGTGACGACGATGGTCCCGGCGCCGTCGACGGCCTGGTCGCCCGCGGCCTGGCTGAGCGCGACCGGACTGACCGAGACGAGGTCAAGCGCGGCCGGCCGGGCGACGGCCGCCCGCGCGACGGCCGTGCCGGACGGCTGGCCGCCGCCCTGTGTCGCGATCACAATGCCCGCCGTGCCGCCACCGACGGCGAGCACCGCGCCAGCCGCCCACGCCACGGTTTTCCGCGATATGCTACTCACCGTGCTCCCCTCATTGCTTTGTGTAACGTTACGGTGCCACAACTTGCCCGCGGCGATTACTCAACGTGATGTATCGTATTCCCTCGGTGGTTATGGGTTATGCGCACTTGGCTGAGGGCCGGCTGCCAGTTAGCTTAAGAAGCTGCTAAGGGACATCCCCGGCGGCCAAGAAAAGGCGAGGTCACACTACTGGTGCGACGGTTGCCGATGCCCGCGAAGACGGTAACGTTTCACCTGCAGTTCAGCACCGGGCACGGGGCAAGATCGGCTGGCGTAGGATAGTGAGGCCGTGGCGGGACCGAGACAGCCAGTCTGCGGGTCCTGTTTATCGGCGGCAGCGCCGGTACTTTCCGGCTGTCAGGGGTTGGGCCTGGAAGGGGCCCGGGCGGCTCAGTAGACAACGGAGACCTGGCTCGTTTCCCGCGGGCCGGCTACGGACCGAAGGCGCCGCCCGAGCCTCTTCCACTTGACATAGCCGGACACAGGCCGATGGAGAAGGTGAACACAGACGATGGGTGAGCTTGACGCGGCCGCCGGCCGCGTTGTCATCGTTATGCCCACGTATAACGAGCGGCAGAACCTGGAGATCATAGTCGGCCGGATCCGTGAGTCCGTACCCGAAGCTGATCTGCTGGTCGTAGACGATAACAGCCCGGATGGCACCGGGGACCTGGCCGACAAGCTGGCCGAGGTGGACCCGCGCGTGCAAGTGATGCACCGCACGGAGAAGGCCGGACTCGGGCGGGCGTACGTGGCCGGCTTTACCTGGGCGCTCGACAACGGGTACGACCTCATTGTCGAGATGGACGCCGACGGCTCCCACCGGCCGGAGGACCTGCCGAAGCTGCTCGAGACCGCCGGCCAGGCGGACGCGGTCATCGGCTCGCGCTACGTGCCCGGCGGCACCGTCGTGAACTGGCCGAAGTCCAGGGAGTTCCTCTCTAAGGGCGCCAACCTGTACAACCGGATCATGCTCGGCGTGCGGGTGAAGGACGCGACCGGCGGCTTCCGCGTCTACCGGGCGGCGACGCTACGGCGGATCGACCTGCACGGCATCGAGTCGGCGGGCTACTGCTTCCAGATCGACATGACGCTGCGGGTGCTCCAGGCGGGCATGACGATCACCGAGGTGCCGATCACGTTCGTGGAGCGCGAGCGGGGCGCCTCAAAGATGTCGAGGACCGTGATCTTCGAGGCGTTCGCCCGGGTAGCCAGGTGGGGCATCAGCGCCCGCCTGCACGGCCACTCGGCCGCGAGCATCAGGCGCTAGGCAAAATCCGAGCCCCGGAGGAAGCTGCCCCCGGGGCTGCGTTCCCGCACTCGCCTCCGCGCGCTCCCGCGTCAAGGACAGGGGCGCGCTTCTGCTCGCGCTCGGTTGTCAGGCGCTGCGGCGGTTGCTGACGTCGGCGATGGCGCGGGCCTCCATGGCTCGCCGCTCCTTCACGACCTCAAGCCGCTCCGCGAGCACCGCCTCTAGGTCCTCGACCGTCCGCCGTTCCATGAGCATGTCCCAGTGGCTGCGCGGTGGCTTGACCTTCTTAGGTGATGGCGACTCGCCCGTGCTCGCCATGGCCATGGCCCCGCAGACACGACACTCCCACATAGGGGGGAGTTCCGCCTCGGCGGCGAAGGGCACGCTAAAATGGTGTCCGTTGGGGCAATCGAACGGAACGTCCTGGCGCGGCGCCAGGTCCGTGTTCCGGTCGTTCTCATAGCTCGTGGCGCCGAGCCGGGTTCCGCGAAGTGCGCGTTCGGCCATACTTGCTGCCTCCCAGGCGGTTGGCGATCTCTATCGGCAACACTGGATACCCGGACAAGATTCCCGTCGAGCGGGAAGCTCAACCACGTTTCCGTGGTATTTCGTGCTGCCCGCGCGGGGACGACCCCTCCCGGGAAGGCCTCACCTGACGCGCGACGCCTGCTACGCCGCGACCCGCGGGTACCACTGGCCGCGCTCCGCGAGGACGTCCCTGAGCAGCACGACGTCATCGGTCATCACGCCGTCGGCGCCGAGGTCGAGCGCCCGTTCGATCTCCGCGCGCGTGTTCAGCGTCCACACGTGCACGTCGAGGCCGACCTCATGCGCCCGCCTGATGAACCCGCGCGTCGCGATCTGCCTGGGCACCTGGGCGCACCGCGCGCCAAGCCGGGCCAGGCGGCGGGCCATTTCCTTGCCCGGCAGCCCGAGGAACCGCATCGCCGCGATGGCGGCCGGGGTGACCGCCAGGCAGATCGGCTGGTCAAGCGAGCGCTGCGCGGCCAGCAGGCGGGCGCCGGAAAACGATGTCACGCAGACACGGTCCCACGACGCCGTCCGCTTGATCACGCTGGCCAGCGGCCCGATCGTCCCCTCGTCCTTCAGGTCGATGTTGAACCGCAGCCCGGGGAAGGTGCCGATCAGGTCCTCAAGCAGCGGTATCTCCTCGGTGCCGTGGACCCGCGCGGCCGAGACTTCCTTCCAGCCGAGCTTGCTGACCTGGCCGGTCCGATCGGTGACCCGGTCAAGCTCGGCGTCGTGGAAGGCGATGAGCTTGCCGTCGCGGGTCGAGCGCGTGTCGGTCTCCAGGTAGGCGTAGCCGAGCTGCACGGCATACTCGAAGGCTCGCCAGGAGTTCTCCGGCCGGTGCCCCGCCCCGCCGCGGTGAGCGAACGCGAGCGGCCGGGGATGGTCCAGGTATTCAACTGCCACGACCCCGATTGTCCCCAGTGACCAGGCATTTTCGGTAAACGCCGGTGATCGGCCACCTGTCGCGCAGAAAAAGAGAAGATCGTCGATGCCGGAAGCGCCGCCAGGCCCCGTCAAGCTCATGATGTGGGATACAAAGTGCCCCTCTGGGGGCCTAAAGTATCCCCCATCATGTCTCCGGTCCGGACGCCAGCCAACCAAGTCTGATAACAGCAAGAAGCGCGCAGCGCACGGCCCCCGTTGAGGGCCTCCGGTGGCTACTCGGGCGGCGGCGCCGTCCACTCGCGGCGGCGGACCTCGCCGAGGGCGATGCCGGCGGCGATGGCGACGTTGAGCGAGCCGACCCGGCCGACCTGCGGGATATAGGCCGCGGACGAGACCGCGGCCAGCAGGGCGGGGGAGCAGCCGTGATCCTCGTTGCCGATCGTCAGGCAGATGTCGCCGTCCAGCGGTGCCTCGAACAGCGGCACCGCGCCCGACGCGAGTTCGATGGCCACCACGCGGAACCCGTCCTCCGCCGCGGCCTTGGCCGCGGCCACCGGGGACGGCTCGCGGTAGGCGGTCAGGAAGCGGTCGGTGCCGAGCGCGGTCTTGCCGACCGCCGGGAGGCTGAGGTCGGGCGTGTTCCCGCACAGCCATACGGACTCCACGCCGAAGGCGGCGGCGGTCCGCACGATCGAGCCGACGTTGAACGGCTGGCCGACCGAGTCGAGCAGCAGCGCGAGCCGCCCCTCGGTGCGCCGTCGCCACTCCCGGTTGAGCCGCTTCACGTCGGTCGGCCGCAGTTGCCTGGGCGCGCCGCCGCCCCCGCCCGTGCTCGCACCGCGCTCGGTGTCATCGGCCATCGGGAGTCACCCTCATTCGTTCGGAATCCTCGGGAGCGGTCACCCGCAGCAGGCGGTAACCGCTGCGCGCGGACAGTCGCGTCACCGACCATCCTTCCTCTTTCTCCAGCCAGGCGTGCAGCGAGTCGGCGCCCAGGTTCCGGCCCATCACCAGGGTCGCCGCCGCCCGCGGCGCGAGGCGGGCGAGCCACTGCCGCAGCATGTCATGCAGCGGCCCCTTGCCGATGCGGACCGGCGGGTTGGACCAGATCCCGGCCAGCCGCTCCGGGATCTCCGCGGCGTCCGGCGTGACGCAGCGCACGTTGGCAAGCCCGGCGCTCTCCGCGTTCGCGGCGCACAGGGAAAGCGCCCGCTCGTTGACGTCCACCGCCCACACCGTCGCGCCGGGCGCGCGGGCCGCGAGCGTGCACGCGATCGGCCCGTAGCCGCACCCGAGGTCGAGGATGTCGCCGGCGGGCGGCGGCGCGGGCGCCCGTTCAAGGAGCAGCCGGGTACCCGGGTCCAGGCGGCCGGGGGAAAACACGCCGGCGTCGGTGGCCAGTTCCAGGTACAGGTCGGGCAGCACCACGCGGACCAGGCCCGGCCGGTGCGCCGCCGACGGCTGCGCCGAGAAGTAGTGGGAGGAGGTCACCGGCTCACAGGCTGCTGCTGTGGCGGGGTGGCGGACTCGGCGGCGAGCGCCGGGCCGATGTACTTGCGCTGCATCCAGCGCTCCACGAAGAACGTCATGATCGGGACCGTGCCGGCCAGCAGCAGCAGCACGGTCGGCCCCACCCGCATCTTCAGCTTTCGCGCGAGGATGTACGCGACGATGATGTAGACGATGTACAGGAAGCCGTGCACCGTGGCGACATCGTTGCTGATGATGGTGTTGTGCGCGGCGACCTGGAGCGGAATGCCGACGAAGCACACCACGATGATCAGGACGCCGGTGATGTAGGCCATCACCCGGTAGCGCAGAGCGGCCGCTCGCATCGTCGGTGGTCCTTCCTGCCTGTTCTTAGGAGTGGAGCTCGCGCAGCCACTTGTTGTGGCCCTTGACCTCGGCGTTCAGCTTCGCCAGGTACGCGTTGTAGCTGGCGAGCTCGGGGTCGTCCTCCTCGGCGTCCTGCTGCTCAAGCATCCGGACGAGGATGCCCTCCGGTAGCGCGCCGTTGGGCAGCATCGCGCCGCTCGGCAGCGTCGCCCTCGCCTGCTCCATCGCCGCCGCAAGCAGGTCGGCCTCGGTGACGCCGCCGCGCCGCTGCTGGAACTCGTCCTTGATGGTCCGGATCCAGAACACGACGGCGAAGCCCGCGAACAGCGGCCACTCGAACGTATAGGCCCAGCTTAGCCCGTTGCCCCCCATGGCACGGTGGTACTGCCAGTCGCCGAGCCACAGCATCCCCCAGAATGCCGCGAAGACGAGCAGATGCCACGCGATCCACCGGGGTTGGTAAAGGAACCGCCATACTGGGCCTGAGGGTGCCTGGGTGGTGTCGTCGTCCGCTTCCGGCGCGTCGAACTCGGCCTGGTCAGACCCCGATGCCTTGGGCACGACCTGGCCCGTTAGGTAAGTCTCCGCCTCTGCTTGCGCCGGAGGCGTGGAATCGGGGGTTTCCATGGTCTGAGCGTATCGCGCCCGGCAAGGGGGCTGATCGCCGCGTACGCAGATGTGCCATCGTGGTGTCATTCGGATCGACGAGAATGGGGTACACGGGTGAACGCGGAGATTGTGATCTTCGGCGGCAATGCGCACACGGAGCTGGTCAACGAGATCTGTTCCTACCTCAGCGTCCCGCGCAGCCCGGTGGTGACGACCCGCTTCGCCAACGACTGCATGCAGGTGCAGCTTCAGGCGAACTGCCGGGAACGCGACGTCTACCTGATACAGCCCCTGGTCCCGCCGGTGCAGGAGAACCTGGTCGAGCTGCTGCTGATGGCGGACGCCGCGCGCGGCGCGTCGGCCGCCCGGGTGACGGCCGTCATGTCGCACTACGCCTACGCCCGGTCGGACAAGAAGGACGCGCCCCGCATCTCGATCGGCGGCCGCCTCGTCGCCGACCTGCTCGTCACGGCGGGCGTGAACCGGGTGCTGACGCTCACACTGCACTCGCCGGAAGTGCACGGCTTCTTCTCGGTCCCGGTGGATCACCTGCACGCGCTGCGCGAGCTCGCCGCGCACTTCAGGCGGCGCGACCTGTCGCGGACCGTCGTCCTCTCGCCCGACCTCGGGTACGCGAAGTCGGCGGCGGCGTTCGCCCGGCGCCTCGGGGTTCCGGTCGCCGCGGGCGCGAAGGAACGGTTCAACGACGAGAAGGTATCGATCTCCTCGATCATCGGCGACGTGGCGAACCGCGACGTGATCATCCTCGACGACGAGATCGCGCGCGGCACGACGGTCATCGAGTTGCTTTCCGTGCTGCGCGCGCAGGAGCCGCGGTCGATCAGCATTGCCTGCACGCACGGCCTGTTCGCGGACGGCGCGCTCGAGAAGCTCGCCGCCGCCGAGGACGTGTCCGAGATCGTGTGCACGAACTCGGTCCCCGTCCCGGTCAGCCACCCCAAGCTCACGGTGCTTTCGGTCGCCCCGGCCCTGGCCGAGGCCATCAGGCGCACCCACGACGGCCAGTCGGTCAGCGTGTTGTTCGAGCAGTAATTCAAGAAGTCTTATCCGTAACGGATTCAGCTGACTCCCCGCCGCCCATGTCCCCGGCGGGCGGTGCGGCCGGGGAGCCGGGCAGGTCCAGGGCGATGGCCTTATCGTGCAGGCCGCGCGCGTCGTACTCTCTGCGCAACGCCCCCGACGTCCGCTGGTAGTCCGCCCCGTAGAGCTCCGGATCCCGAGCGGCCAGCTCCCGGTAGACGCCTACCGCCTCCGCCCGGGCGGCATGGGCTTCGTCGTGGCGATCCAAGAGGTCGAACAGGATCGCGAGGTTGCCCAGTTGGGAAGCCAATCGGGTCTGATGGGCGGGGTTCGTCGCGGCGAGTTCGCGATAGAAGGTAACGGCTTCGCTGGTGGCCTGGCACCAGATCGTGGGCCGTCACCCAAGATGGTGGATCGTTGGACCCCCTCTGGGGTGTACAACGATCCACCATCTTTGCCCGGCACCGCGCGTTGCCCGGTTCGCCTGATATCCGGGCCGC
>Ga0335075_10003874_pt1 | contig 23479 bp, 17 predicted proteins | sample Lox_Sample_24_FD_206723 | JGI IMG/M metagenome (GOLD analysis project Ga0335075, IMG submission 206723) | Soil microbial communities from Loxahatchee National Wildlife Refuge, Florida, United States - Lox_Sample_2.4 | ecosystem: Environmental > Terrestrial > Soil > Wetlands | place: USA...
GTGCGGCGCGAGAACCCGGAGAAGTCGAAGCCGCCATACCCCACCAATAGCCGCTCCCCGGAAGCGGAGCTGCTGCCGCCCGTCGCCGCGGCAGCGGCCGCGCCGAACTCGCGTGCAATGATACGCGTTGCCCAACAACATCCGAGGCCGAAGCGGATGCGGGAGAATGCGCCCTGCCGCACCGCCAGGTCGGCGAGCCACTCCTCCTCCAGGCGTTCCGCCAGGCCGGGCGGAGCCTTGCGCGCCGCATGACCCACCAGGGAACGCGCCAGCGACAGATCCCACGGAAGTTGACCGCTCATGCCGGAACTCCTCTGCCGAAGCTCGCGAAGATCTCACTCGCCCGCGCGAGACCGCTGGGTGTCAGGCGATAGAGGCGGCGGCGGGGCCGGCCGGCGCTGACGGGATCGATGGCTTCCCAACGGCTGACGAACCAGCCGGCGGACTCCAGCCGGAGGAGAATCGGATACAGCGTACCCGAGGCGAGCCCGCTTCGCTTCTGCACGTCCGCGCCGGACAGCTCGTCGGAGGGATTCTCCAGAAAGGCCTCCAGAGCCCGCAGCGTCTGGAGGGAGATCCGCACATCGGTCCGCTTACCCATGGTTGCAAGTCTACATAGGGGTGCGCCGAAATGCAAGCCCAGGCATCCCGGGCTTGCGGAGGCTTGAGGAGGCTTGCGGCTACGCGTGCGGGCTCACGCCAGGACGGCGCGATACAGCTGCAGCAACTTACCCCACGCGCGCTCGGCGTCGGGCCTGTTGTAGATGGGCTTGCCGTTGTGTAGCGGCATGTCGGGCACGCACCACCCATGAATGGTGCCGGAGTAGACCTCGACCTCGGCGGAGACGTGAGCCGCCGCAAACGCCTGGCGCAGCTTGTCCTTCGCATCGGGCTGTTTGTCGTCATCGCTCGCGGCGACCGCGAGGTACATGCGCGCCTTGATGCGGGGCGCCAGCAGATGGGGGCTGTCGGGCTTGTCCGTCACGAGCCCTCCGCCGTGGAAGGTTGCGGCGGCGCCGATCCTTCCCGGGACGCGCGCGGCGGTCTTGAAGACGAGAGGCCCACCCATGCAGTAGCCCTGCGTGCCGAGCTTGCGCGTGCGATCGACCTGCGGCTGCGCGTCCAGAAACGCGATATGCGCCTCGGCGTCCCTCTCGATCGCCCCCGGTACGCGCAGCGATGCGGTCCACTGCTCGGCTTTCGTCCGTTCCGCCGGGTCATCGAAATTGAAATGGGAGGCATCGGCGATGACCGGCGCCCGCTGGGTGCGATAAAACGGGTTGGGCACCAACACCGCGTAGCCCTGCGCCGCCAGCCGCCGGCCCATGGCGCGAAACGCCGGCCTCAGGCCGAAGATATCGGTCCAGATGAGGACTCCCGGGTGCGTGCCCGCCGCGGGATGGAGGAATGCCGCATCGCACACCCCATCGGCGGTTCTGACCTCGACGTCCTTCTCGATGACATCGCGCTCCGCGCCAAGCGCCACGCCGGCGGCGGCAGCGAGCCCGACGGCCGCGGAGCTCGCCACGAATCCACGGCGCGTCGGACCGGAAGAAGAGGCATTCGTCCCGGACGGATCTCGATCGGGGCCGCTCATGTCATTCACCTCAGTTTACCCGTTGGCGCGCGGCTGACGGATGATACAGCGGAAACCGAGGTGCGAGGCCGGGCTGTCGACCGGCTGGGGGAATTTCGCGGCGGGACGATAGCGCTGGCAGCGGTCAGGCACGCTGGTTGCGTGAGCGGGAGATCGCCGAGCACCCGCCGGGACGACCTGCAGAGAATGACAGATCGCAGCGCAGCAGACGACCATGGCCTCCGGCGCGAGAGAGAGACCCTCGAAGTCACGCTGAAATCCATCGGCGATGCCGTCATCGTGACCGACGTCACCGGCTCCGTGACTTTCCTCAACGCGGTCGCGGAGCAGATCACGGGCTGGCCCATGGCGGACGCGAAGGATCAGCCCTTCGAAAGAATTTTCCGCATCGTCAACGAGTTTACCGGGGCCCCGGTGGAGCATCCGGTCGCCAAGGTCGTCGAAACAGGCGGCATCGTCGGCCTCGCCAACCACACGGTCCTGATCACCCGGGACGGGCGCCGCGTCCCCATCGACGACAGCGGCGCGCCCGTGCGGCTGCCCAATGGGGAGCTCATCGGCATCATCGTGGTCTTCCGCGATGTCACCGAGCGCAAGCGCGCGACCCACGAGCGCGCGTGGCTCGCCGCCATCGTCGACTCATCGGACGATGCCATCGTCAGCAAGACCCTGGATGGCATCGTGACCTCGTGGAATCCGGCCGCGTCGCGACTGTTCGGATACCAGCCCGGAGAGATCATCGGCAAGCCGATCACGACCGTCATCCCAGCCGAGCTTCACGCCGAGGAGGTCGGAATACTCGCCCGCTTGCGGCGCGGCGAGCGGATCGATCACTACGAGACCGTGCGCGTCGCCAAGGATGGGCGTCGCATCGAGGTCTCGCTCACCATCTCACCCATCAAGGACGAAGAAGGCATCATCATCGGCGCATCGAAGATCGCGCGCGACATCACGCACCGTAAACGCAACGAGCGCCTGCTGCGCGAGGCCGACCGGCAGAAGGACGAGTTCCTCGCCACCCTGGCGCACGAGCTCAGGAATCCGCTCGCTCCGATCTGTGCCGCCGCGGAGCTGCTCAAGCATGCCAAGAGCCTGGCGCCGGAGCTGCGCGCGGCAACGGCCATTCTGGAGCGCCAGGTGCGGCACATGACGCACCTCGTCGACGATCTGCTCGACATGTCGCGCATCACCAGCGGACGCATCCGGCTGCAGCCGGAGCCGATCGAGCTGACCGCGCTGCTGCGCGGAGTCATCGATGCCTATCGGCAGTCCGCCGAGGCGGCCCGGCACCAGGTGACCTTCGCGGCATCCGGCGTCCCGGTGTACGCGAGCGGCGACCGCATCCGGCTCACTCAAGTCGTCTCCAACATTCTGCACAATGCGGTCAAATACACGCCCCCGGGCGGGAGGATCGAGATCGGACTGAGGACGGAGGGTCGCCACGCGATCGTCAACGTCCGCGACAACGGCATGGGGATTCCGGCGGAAATGCTGGAGCACATCTTCGAGCCGTTCGCTCAGCTCGACAGGTCCTTCGAACATGCCAACGGCGGCCTCGGCATAGGGCTCACGCTCGCCCGGCGGCTCATCGAGCTGCATCAGGGACGCATCGAGGTCAGAAGCGCGGGCCGCGGCAAGGGGACCGAATTCCTGATCCATCTACCGACGACCGCGGCGGCCCCCGCGACGCGCGCGCCCGCTCCGGAACCGCGCTTCGATCCCTCGATCAGCCGCCGGGTGCTCATCGCGGACGACAATCATGATGCGGCGGTGAGCCTCAGCATGCTGCTTCAGTCGATGGGTCACGATACCCGCGTAGTGCACGACGGCATCGAAGCGCTGGAGGAAGCGGAGCTCTTCCGCCCCGAGGTCGTGTTGCTCGATCTCGGCATGCCGCGGCTCAACGGCTATGAGGCCGCCCGCCGGCTCGCCGCCCGCCCCTGGGCGGCTGACACGATGATCGTGGCCGTCACGGGCTGGGGTCAGGAAGCGGATCGGCAGCGCGCCCGGGAGGCGGGTTTTCATCGACATCTGGTGAAGCCCGTCGATCTCGATGCGTTGCGGGAAGTCATCTCGAACTCCCGCGCGCAGGGCAGCGGCTAGAGAGCGATCAGACCGCGCGCAGCGCCGTAGCCACCGGTATACGGGCCGCCCGCACGGCGGGCAGGATGCCGCCGATGAAGCCCATGACCAGGGCCCAGACCACACCGAGGAGCACCAGAGCCGGCGTGACATCCAGCCGGAAACTGTAGCCGAAGGGACTCGCGGACAACCCGTTGAAGAGCATCCACGCGAGCAGCGCGCCGAGCGCCGCACCCGGCACCGCCAACAGCATCGACTCGCAGAGCGTGCAGGCGACGATCGTCCCCGGGCGGAAGCCGATGGCCCGCAGGGTGGCGAGCTCGCGGCGGCGCGCATCGACGATCGCGTACAGCGAATTGACCGCCCCCAGCGTGCCGCCGATCGCCATGATGATGCCGACGAAGTAGCTGGCGAAATCGAGGATGGCGTTCAGCTCCTTGAAGTCCTGCGCCACGGCCACGCGCTGCCGGATCGCCTCCAGGTGCAGCGCGGGATTGGCCTTGATCGCCGCGCGAAACGCAGCCAGATCCGCCGGTGACTGCAACATCACCTCCAGGCCGCTGTAGGTGTCCCGGGCGAATGCCGACATGATCATGTTGACATCGGCAAAGATCGTGCAGCCGCTCGCCTTCCCGAGGTCGAAATGACCGACGATGGTCCAGCCCGTGCCGCGGATGGGGCGCACGTCCCCGAGGCCGAACCCGGAAAAGAGACGCGTGCAGGCATTGCTCGTCACGAGCTCGCGCAGGCCCGGATGAAACATGCGTCCGGCCGTGAACCGCATCTCCGGCCGGTAGGCCGTGACATTGGGCGTAACGCCGAAAAGCGGCACGAAGATGCGGGCGCCCGAGCCCTGCCGGCGGCCGTCGATCGGAATCATCGACTCCATCACGACGATCGGCCGCCCGTCCCTGTCCCTGCGGATGCCGGGCAGATCCCGTACGGCGGCGGCCTCCTCCCGCGGGATACTGCCGAAGAGGGGCCGCTGGCCCAGTCCCGCGATGACGACCCGGTCATCGCGCACATTGCTCATCTCCTCGCGGCGCGCGCCGCTGCCCATGGCCAGCATGGAGACCAGGACACCCACGGCGCAGCCGACACCGACGAAGATGGTGAGCACGGGCCCGCGGCGCAGCAGCAGCTCGGACAAGCTCACACGCAGCAGGGCGAGGAATTGCCGCAGGGCGCTCATGGAAGCCTCATTGCACCGCCAGCGCCGCGGCGATCCGCAGCCTCGCGGCCAGCGTGGCGGGGATGGCAGCGCTCACCAGCGCCACCACCAACGCCAGAGCCAACCCCAACACGACTATGATCCACGGCATCGAAACGCCGCGGAAGAACAGCGATGCATACGGGAACGCCAGCGTGGCCAGAGCGAGGCCGCACGCCGCCGCGGCCACGAAGACCACGGTCGCCTCGGCGAGCGTCAGCGCGAAAATCGCACCGTCCGTGAAGCCGACAGTCTTCAGTACCGCGATCTCGGCCGTCCGTTCGCGCACGGACTGAATCATCATGGTCGCCGTCGCGAAGAGCAGAGCCGCCATCACCGCCGCGACCACGGCACGGATGAGGAACTCCAGATCGCCGATGGACTGCAGGTTCTCCTGCGCCATCTCGCGTATGGACTCGCTGCGGGTCTCGTTGGGGGAGTTGGCGAATCGCGCATCGATGGCATCCGACACCGCCGCGGCCATCCTCGGATCCGCGATCCGGACGTTGAAGTGCTGCGCGGTCCCCCGGTCACTCGCACGCGCTTCGTCCAGATAGTCGTAATTGATCAGGACATTGCTGTCGCCGCCGCCGATGTCACTGTCCGTGAAGGTGCCCACGACCTCGAATGTCCAGACGGTGGAGCCGTCGCGCTGCGCGATATCGGTCATCAGCGGGATATGGTCGCCCACTTTCCAGCCGTACTTCCGGGCCAACTCGCTTCTGATCAGGACACCCGTCCGGGTCGCGCGGAAGGCTTTGACGGCGGCCGGGGAAATGGTGAAGGTGAACGCCGACAGCCAGCCGCGATCGGGCCTCACCGCCACGAGACCCACCCGCTGCCGCGGATTCTGATAAGTCGCCATGGAGAGATCCACAGGAATCACTTCCCGCACTCCGGCCACGGACTCGATCTGCCCGATCATCCCGAGCGGCAGCCGATCGCCCCAACTCAGGCGGCCGTGGACGATCAGCAGATCGGCGCGGGCGGCGGCGATCGCATGATCGACGCCCGTTTTGAGCCCCTGCAGCACGCCGAAGAGAGTGAACGCCACCGTCACCTGAAGGAAGATCAGGAGGCTGCGCCCTCTGTTGCGCCAGAGACTCGCCCAGACCAGCGGCAGGTATTTCATCGGGTTCCGTTGAGAGGCGGCGGCGTCACCGCCAGGTAGACCGTGCTCCAGAGCTGTGCCGCGTTCGACTCGTCCGCATCCGCCGCCGACGAGCCGAACGGCCGCACTTGATAGCGGCCTGCCTCATACGACCACGACCAGAGCTCGGCGTTCTGCATGGAGCGGGTTGCCTGGATCGCCGACCAGAGGACCCGCTGGGCCTTCTCGAGATCGGCGCGCACGCCCGGCGGGAGATCCCGCCTCTCGAGTTGGCGCGCGAGGCCCGCGGCGAAGAGCGCCTGCTGCCAGGACCAGACGACGGTGCCGTGATAGGCGTTGCGGCTGAAAAGGGCCTGCTGCTTCGGCGCGCAGAACACCGGGTTGGCGACTACCATGCCGGCGCCCGTCATGAGGCCCGCGGGAAACGGACGCATCACCGTGGAAACGATGCGGTCCAGGGCCTGCGGCTCGGGTTGCGCGAAAAGGAGCAGAAAGCCCTCGTCCGAATGCATGACCGGAACGGGCTCACCGGCCGCCGACAGCGACAGCACGTGGAAGCGCAAGGGCCCCGGCGCCAGCGCATCCAGAGCCGGCTCCGCCGGTACGCCCTGCGAGTCGGCATAGATCTCTACGGCATTGGCGGCGATCGAATGACTCAACGTCATGTCGAAGAGCGGCGGAGCCCGCTCGCGCCAGACCTGCGCCATCCGCGCCGCGTCCGCGAAGAGCGTGCGGTCGGAGGCGCTGAGATACCGCGACAGGAGCCCGCTGACGGTCAGCCGGGCCGCCGCATCGAGCGCCGCCGGTACCAACACGGCGTTGACGTCATAAGGATAGTGGCCGCCGCCGAGGCCGGTGTCGCTGTCGCGCCAGTCGCCGACCGGCACGCCCGGCTTGAGGCCGATGAGATGTGCGACGCCGGGCGCATCCGCGAACGCCTGCGCGCTCCGCACTACGTATCGCAGGTTCTCGAGGAGCGCCGCGCCACGCGAACCGTGACGCTCTAGGGGTCCGCCCACCGGCGCCGCCAGAAAGGCCGCCGAGCGCGCCTCCTCACCGGGCTGCAGCAGCCACGCGGCCACCACCGGCGCCAGCAGGTAGTCCTCATCGATCATCTTGTAGTCATACACCGGCGCGGCGGAACGCGAGCCGTCGGCCTTGAGATGATCGAGCACGGCCTGCTCGCCGATGTCCTCCTCGTGCGCCACCTCTCCCGCGGCGGAGAGCCGCGCGAGTACCGAGTCGAGCCCGGCCTCGATGGCGGTCGGACTCAGCACCGGCATCAGCAGCCGCACGCTCATCAGGGTGTCGCGGCCGAAATAGGTGTCGAAGCGCCATGAGCCGGCGAGCAGCTTCTGGCGATACGCAAGGAAGGTCAGCGTCTGGCGAGCCGCGAGCTCCCCGGCCGACGGATTGCGCAGCAGATCGTGGCCGGCGAGCGGCACGAGGGGCGTCTCGCCGGTGAGGCCCGTGACCCGCAGGCCGATCGCGCCATCGGCACCCGCGAGGATGCGCCTGCCTCGCACCCGGCCATCGAGGACCTCGATGCTCAGCCGGTAGCTCACCGCGCCATCGAGCCTGTTGCGCGACCACGTGAAGGTACGACCCGTCAGAGTGGGCGCGACGGCAATTCCGGGAGGGAGCGTGCCGAGCGACTGGTAGTCGCGCAGCACGCGGACACTGGAAAGCACGGCCTGATGCAGGTCGAGCTCGCGATCGGCGATGCTCACGTCAGCCGAGACGCCGTGGAGCGTCCGTCCCTTGGCATCGCGCGCATCGATCGGCTGCAGCGCGCCTCGAATCTCCCAGGGCGCATGGGCCGCCCCGTGCGCGAACCAGAGCCCGACGCCGCTGTTGCCGGCCGGGAAAGCGATGAGAATCCGCGGCACCGGACCGGAGCGAAGCACCAGGTGGGCCGCGACCGGCCCCTGCCGCAGGAAGTCGTTGAGAATCTTGCCCTCGCGCACCTGGAAGGTGAGCTGCGGCTGCGCCTCGCCCGCCGCTGCCGGCGCCAGCCGCGGGCAGAGAAGGATGCAGGCTGCCGCGGCGGCCCGCACGATCAGCGAGGCGAGCGAATGACCGGCTGGTGAAGGATCCATTGGCGGCTGCGTCCTCGGATGTGGCGAATCGGCGACTTATAGCCTGTTCACCCGCCGCCGTCACCCCTCACGGGATTTTCGCGCCGGGGGCACCCGGGGGCCACGGTGTCGGGAATTTTTTCGGCGGCGCGAATAGCGGACTTCGCCCGCTCGAACGTCTACTTCCAGGATGACCGCTCGCTCCGCACCGGTCGCGTCGGAAGGTCGTGCCGCCCAGGCTTCGCTCGGGGCGCCGTCCGCGCTTGTTGCGATTGCACAACAGCCGCTTTCGGACGAGGGTGATCATTTCACTGGTCTCGCCGCCTCTTCCAGGCGGCACTTCCTATTGGGGGAATTCGCATGAGAGTCAAAGTCAAGGCGTCCCGCGGGGGCGCGTATCCGGTCCGGCAACGGGCCATCGGGTCCACCCACAAGCTGGCCGGCGTCGGGCCGAGCAGCGTGGCGGCTGTCGTGGCCGGCATTCTGGGCGCGAGCGGCCTGGCCGTCACCGGCAGCGCTCTTGCCCAGGACGCGCAGAGCTCGCAGACCACACAAAGCGCGTCCGCGTCCGCTCAGAACGCGCCCACTCTGGCGCCGGCTCCCACCGGGCAGAGCATCCAGAGCCTGCAGACGGTCGTCGTCACCGCCACGGCAACCGCCGTCAGAAAGCTGGACGCGAGCTACAACATCGTGTCGGCCTCCACGCAGCAGATTGCGATGTCGGACCCGAGCAGCGTAGCCGCAATTTACAAACTGTCCCCAGGCGTATGGCCGGAGGCATCCGGCGGACCCACCGGCGTCAATGTCGATGTGGCGGGCTTTCCCCTCGGCGGCGGCGATTCTCCGTATTCCACCACCATGCTCGAGGGGCTGCCTCTTTACGGCTCACCGTTCCTGTCCTTCATGGACAACACCTCGCTGATACGCATGGATGACACCGTCGACCGGGTCGAGATCGTCCAGGGCGGCCCGAGCGCGATCTTCGGGCCGGGCCAGCCGGGGGCGACGGAGAATTTCATCCTCAGAACCGGCTCGGATCAGCAGCAGGGGTCGATCGGAGCCACTTATGGCTCCGAAGGCAGCGAGCGCATCGACGCGTTCGAGAGTGGCAAGATCGCCAATGGCTGGTACGGCAGCATCGGCGGCTATTACTGGCAATCCAACGGTATCCGCGACCCCCAATACACGGCTTACCAGGAGCAGCAGCTGACGGCCACGCTGAAGCATGATCTCGACAACGGATCGGTCGTGTTCTGGGCCAGAACCCTGCACGCCCACGACCTGTGGGTCGCCGATTTCCCCTACACCCAAAACAACAACGGCTCGGTCAGCGTCTATCCCGGCTTCAATCAGCTCAACTCCACGTACAACAGCAAACAGCTCGAGAACTTCCAGGTTCCGGACCCGGCCTGCAACTGCTTCGAGAACGACGACATCACCAATGGCCGCGGCGCCCAGCTGAGCTATGTCGGCTCGCAGCTCAAGGAGAAGTTCGACCGCGGCTGGTCGATCAGCAACGACATCATATTCGACGGCGGGCTCGTGCCCACCGACGCGCTGGTCAACAACGGCAATCCGCAGACGCTGGGGTCGTTCATCGACTCCCTCACCCTGCCGAGCCCGCTGACCGCCGGCATCGTGCAGGCCAACTTTGAGAACGGCCAGCCGGTGAGCCTCAATCAGAGCGTGGTCACCGAGCAGGTCTGGGAAGTGCAGAAGAAGATCACCAGCCTCATCGATGAATTTCGCGTGAACAAGGATCTGGGCTTCGGCGATACCCTGACTTTCGGTGTGTACGCCGCCCACTACACCATGAACGACAACTGGTCGTTGAGCTCCAACGTGCTCATCACCAATCAGCCGAACGCGGCGCCGATCATCCTATCGGCCACCGCGGGCGGCAACGTCTACCAGGTGACCAGCCCGCAGGGCATCGAGAGCGCCAACGGAGGCTACTACATCCTGCAGAACGGCCGCGCCACGAACGTGGCCCCCTACATCTCCGACTCATGGAAGCTCGATCGTTGGTTGTTCGACGCCGGGGCGCGCGTCGAGCACATCAATCTGGATCAGGAGACGACCAATACCTCGAACGTCATGATGGGGACGAAGTACGACCTGTGGGACGACTCGGTGACCCTGCCGAATGGTACGTGGTCGCACGGCTATGAGAACAACACGATGCCGACGTTCTCACTGGGCGCGAACTACGAGTTCACCAACAACATGAGCGCCTACGTACGCGTCAACAACGGTGTACTTTTCGAGAACATGGACGATGTCCGCTGCAACGTCAGCAACAACTCGAACGGCTGCCCGAACAGGACGCCGCTGCAGACCGTACGGAACGTCGAGGGCGGCTTCAAGATCCAGAACCAGTGGCTGTACATCGACGCATCGGGCTACCATAAGGTTTTCTACGGAATCGCGTATCAGCCCACGAACCTCCAGGACCAGGATATCGGCCCTGCCTCGACCTACAATTCGAGCACCTCAGGGTTGCGGCTCGTCGGCAGCGTGACTCCCTTCGCGACCAGCAGCATCCAACCTCTGAGCACCTTCAAGATCGAGCTCAATGGTCTGTACGAGCATGCGACGTACTATGGCTTCGTGGGTTGCTACATCTACAACAACATCAACACGGGTCTGCCCACCTGCGGCTCGGCCAACGGCAACCAGCTGGCGCGGCTGCCGAACTATCAGATCCGCCTGACGCCGAGCGATACGCAGTCCTTCGACTGGGGCACGGTGACGGAGCAAGTCACGTACGAGAACATCGGCAAACGCTTCCAGGACGACACGAATCTGACGGAGCTGCCCTCTTATTACGACCTGGCCTTCGGCGTCGATGCCATGTACGGGGAGCACTGGGAGCTCCGTGTGCTCGGCTCGAACCTCACCAACCAGCTCGGGTTGACCGAGGGTAATGCCCGGTTCGGCGGCAACACGATCCAGAACAACGTCGGTTTCGGCCGTTCGATCGAAGGCCGCGAGGTCAATGTAACACTCAAGTACTACTGGTGACGCCGGCGAGACCCTCTCCCCTCGCGGCGGCGTGAGGGCAGATTTTCGCCTGCCTTCCATGCGAGAATCCCCGGATCGTTGCTGCGATCCGGGGATTTTTTTCAGTGTCCGTTCCGGCCTCCGTTCTCGAGGAGATGCGCGCCATCAGTGCGCTGCTCCAGGCCGGCCAATTCCCCGCCGCGCACCAGCGTCTCGAGGCCGTAGCCGCGGCCAACCCGACCTTCGTCGAAGCCCTGCGGCTGCTGGCGGGCGCGAAGCTCGCGCTGGGTGATGCGCCGGCCGCCGAGGCGCTGCTGCGGCGCGCGCTCGAGCTCGACCCGGGCTGGACGGCGACCTACACGACTCTGGGAGAGCTGCTGCTGGCCGGCGGACGCGGCAGCGAAGCCGAGGTCGTGCTGCAGCGCGCGGTCGAAGGCACCCGGGCCGACCCGCGCGCCGCCCTCGTGCTGGCGCGCTTCTACAACGATACCGCCCGGCCCGCGCAGGCGCTGGCGGTGGCCACGCCGTTCTGCGTGCCGGGCCGGCTGGACCCGGAGCTCGCCACCCAACACGTCACCGCGCTCATCGCGCTCGGCCGTCAGCAGGAAGCCCTCTCCTTCTACGGCAAATTCGCTGGCGCCGTGCCGGACAACCCCGCGCCCGCCCAGGCGCTCGCGATCGTGCTCAATGCGGTGGGCCGCCATACGGAGGCCGGGCAGATCGCCCACCGGGCGCTGGCTCGCGGCTTCAGGACGGCGACGCTCTGCCTGACCTACGCCAGGAGCCTGCTGGCCGAAGGTGCAAACGAGCGCGCCGAGACCGCGTTGCGCGATTGCCTGAGGCTCGAGCCGCGTCTCACCGAGGCGCACAGCAGCCTGGCGCAGCTCATCTGGATGCGCACCGGCGATCTCGCCCAGTCCACCGAAGCGCTCGACGCGGCGTTGCGCACGTTCAGCACTGACGACGCCCTGCGTGCAACCAAGGCCGCCATCCTGCAGGGTGCGGGAGATGCGCGTGCCGCGTATGACTGCCTGGCTCCCCGTGCGGAACGCCCCGATGCGCCGCCGCTGCTGCTGGTGCGCGCGGGCGTCTCGGCGCTCGATTTCGATCCCGCGAAGGCGCTCTCGCTCGCGCAGCGGGCGCTGTGGGCCATGCCGAACAACGGCGCGGCGCGCAGCCTCATCGCCGCCGCGCAGCTCGGAACCGGCGATGCCCGGGCCGCGCTGCGCGAATGCGAAGCACTGCTGCCCCTGGCGCCGGACGATCAGTATCTCGTCGCATTGCAGACGACGGCGTTGCGACTGTTGGGAGATGAGCGTTACGCCCAACTCTGCGACTACCGCAATCTCGTCCTGCCGCTGCCGATCGAGCCGCCGCCGCCCTGGCAGGATGTCGCCAGCTTCCTGGCGGACCTCACGGCGAGTCTCAACCGCCTGCACGATCCCAACGGCCATGCGCTGCTCTTCCAATCGCTGCGGCGCGGCACGGAGACAACGCAGGATCTGATGCGCAGCCCCGACGCCGCGATCCGCGGGCTCTTCCAGGCCTTCGCCGCTCCCATCGAGCGCTACCTCGAGCACATCGGCCAGGGCACCGATCCGCTGCGGCGCCGCAACAGCGGCCGCTGGCGATTCAACGGCAGTTGGTCCGTGCGCCTGCGCGATCGCGGCTTTCACATGAGCCATGTGCACCCGCGGGGCTGGATCTCGTCCGCCTTTTACGTTGAGCTGCCGGACATCATGACTGACGGCCGCACGGATGAAGGCATACTCAGCTTCGGCAAACCCAGCATCCTGACGACTCCGGCGCTGGAGCCCGAATACTCCGTGCGCCCGACTCCCGGCATGCTGGTGCTCTTCCCGTCTTACTTCTGGCATGGCACCGTCCCATTCCAGAGCCCTCAGCCCCGGCTCACGGTCGCCTTCGACGCGGTGCCACGCACCTGACATGGAAGCCGTCAACGGGAGTTTGCGGCCTTCCCTTGCTCGGCCAGAAACCGCATCACCACGCGCTCGACGCGCCACACATCGGGAGCTTCCCCCTCTTTGCCCAGAGCGCTGAGGGTCCTGCGCAGACTGCCATCGAGATAGCCGTCCAGCACCGCGGGATGGATGTAGCACTTGCGGCAGACGGCGGGCGTGTTGCCGAGCCGCCTGGCAACCTGTCTGATGGCCTCGATCTGCGTCTTTTTGGTCGGCCTCCCTTTCTCCTGCGCCGCCAGCGCAAGGACCGCGAGGTTGGTCGCCGCCCAGGTGCGGAAATCCTTGGCGGTGATGTCGCGGCCCGAGATCTCGCGCAGGTAGTCGTTGACGTCGGCCGAATCGATGCACTGCCGCTCCCCGGCCTCGTCGACGTACTGGAACAGCTCGGAGCCCGGCAGGTCACGGCAGTTCTTGACGACCCGCGCCAGCTTGCGATCACTCACCAGGCTGACGTGGCGGATACCGTGCTTGGCGCGGAAGTCGAGCTCGATGCGGCCGCGCGTGATCCGCACGTGGCGGTTGCGCAGCGTGGTCAATCCGAAGGTGTTGTTCTGGGCGGCGTACTCGGGATTGCCCACGCGCGCCAGAGTGTCTTGCATCAGGCGCACGACCGCCGCAAGAACCTTCTCCCGCGGCAGGTCCGGCAGGCCGAGATCCGCCTGAACACGCCGCCGGATCGCCGGCAGCGCCTGCCCGAACTCGAGCATGTGCTCGTACTTGGTCTCGTCCCGCGTGCGCCGCCAGCGGGGGTGATAGCGGTACTGTTTGCGCCGCCGCGCGTCCCGGCCCGTGGCCTGGACATGCCCGTTCTCCAGCGGACAGATCCATACGTCGGTCCACGCAGGCGGTATTGCGAGCGCCTTGATCCGTGCCAGCTCCGCGGGGCTCCTCACCGCCTTGCCATGACGGTCGCGATAAAAGAAGTGTCCCGGTGCGCCCTTGCGGCAGATCCCCGGCTGCCGGTCATTGACGTAGCGCAGCCCGGCGGCCTTCGCCGAATACACATTTTCCGGCGGTGGAACCGGGATATCCGGCTGCGAAGACCTGCTGTCCACGAATCTCCGGCAAGGCTGAAGCCGCGGGTCGGCCTTCAGGTTCAACGCCAGAGGCAGGCGGCGGGTCCGCCGGGTTGTTCGGCCACTTGCCGCCACAGGATAATGGCGCCGAGATACTCACCCATGGACAGCACCCAGGTCCTCAAGCCCACCACCGCCCGCAGGGTCTTCCGCTGGCAGATGGCCTTTGTCGCGCTGCTGCTCCTCGCCAGCGCGACCTCCAATGTCTTTACCGCGATCACCGACGAGGCCCGCGGCGGCGTGCAGCTGGCCGCGTGGGAGCCGATCACGTGGGAGCTCTCGAGTGTCGTCTGCATCTGGCTGCTGGTACCGGCGATCGGCTGGTGGCTCAAGCAGTTCCCGCTGGTTCACGGCGGCTGGCTGCGCAGCATCCCGGCGCATCTGCTCGCCACTCTCCCGTTCTCGCTGGCGCATGTGGCCGGCATGGTCGGCCTGCGCGACATCGTCTATGGATGGATGGGCGAGCACTACCAATTCGGGGCCTGGTGGCCGAACTGGCTGTACGAGTACCGCAAGGATTTCGTGGCCTATTGGCTGCTCATCGTCTGCATCACGGCCTTTCGGCTCTATGGCCTGTGGCAGGACTCCCGCGAGGCCCATGCCGCGCCGCTGCCGCAGGAGCCTGCCGCGAACGACGCCGAAGCCAGCGAGTCGGCCGCCGGCGGCGATGCGCCGGTCGAGCGCCTCGTCGTGCGCAAGCTCAACCGCGAATACGTCATCGCCATCGCCGATGTCGATCGGGTGGAAGCGGACGGCAACTACGTCAATGTGTATGCCCAGGGCACCGCCTATCCCCGGCGGGAGTCCCTCGCGGCCCTGGAGAAGAAGCTCGACGGGCGGCGGTTCGTCCGGGTCCACCGCGGACACCTGGTCAACGTCGACCGCATCCGGGAGATCCAGCCCTGGGACCACGGCGACTACCGCATCGTGCTGCAGGATGGAACCTGCGTGAACCTCAGCCGGCGGTATCGCGAGCGTCTGCAGGACCTGCTGCGCTGAGTTTCGTCCCCGCCTCATCGCCGCTCGCCCCCGGCGGGCGCCGCTCGTCACCTCCGCGCTTGCCCGGCGCCCTCGAGGGTCTCTACCGTTCGGGCCTTGAACGGAAAAACGACTGCCCGGAGTGACCCACCCATGAGAAGAACCGCGTCGATTCTGACGGCCGGCGTGCTGGCGACCCTGACACTCGCCGCCTGCTCTTCGGCAAGCTCCCCGGGAAGCGCCCCGGCCCTCCCGCCGGGCGCAGCTCAATCGGCTCCGCCGGCTTCCGCGGCTGCCGCGGCGAACGCGGCGCAAGGGAGCTGGTCGGCGTACGGCGGCGGCCCCGGCGGCATGCGCTACACCCCACTGACCCAGATATCCCCCGCGAACGTCGCCCGCCTCCAGGTGGCCTGGACATTCCGGACCGGCGAGCTGGGAAAGGGCGTCACGGACTGGACGCGATCGGCGTTCGAGGCTACGCCCATCCTCTATGACGGCATGCTCTACTTCACCACCCCCAGCACCAACGTCGTAGCGGTCGATGCCGCCACCGGAGCGCTCCGCTGGCGGCACGACAGCCACAACGACGACGACCTGCACTACTCGGATGGCGTGTCCCGCGGCGTCTCCCTGTGGGTGGATCCGGGCAAGCCGGCCAACGCGGAATGCGGCGCGCGCATTTACGCGTCGACGCTCGACGGCAGGCTGCTCGCCCTGGACGCCGCGACCGGCAAGCCCTGCGACGATTTCGGCGAGCACGGCGCCGTCGATCTGCTGCAGGGCATCCGATTCACCGAAAAGGGGACCGCCGGGGGCGGTTGGCGGGACTACCTGGTGACCTCGCCGCCCGCGATCCTGGATGGGAAGGTCATCATCGGATCCTCGGTCGGCGACAACCGCGCAGTCGCGGTCGAGCTCGGTACGGTCCGGGCCTTCGACGCCAGAACCGGACAGCTCCTTTGGAGCTGGGACCCGATCCCTCGCGATCCCTCGAATTCCGTTTACGGGGAATGGAGCGAGCAGGGTGCCAGGCTCACTGGCGCTGCCAACGCGTGGGCGCCGCTCTCGGTCGACCCCGCGCGGCACCTCGTCTTCGTGCCTACCGGCTCCGCGAGTCCCGACTTCTTCGGCGGTGCGCGTCCCGGTGATGACCGCTGGGCGGACTCGGTCGTGGCGCTCGATGCCGATACCGGCAAGCTCCGCTGGGGCCGCCAGCTCGTCCATCATGACCTCTGGGATTACGACCTGGCCTCGCAGCCGACGCTGGTCGAGCTGTCGCACGACGGCCAACAGGTGCCGGCGGTGATTCAGGCGACCAAGACGGGCTTCCTCTACACGCTCAACCGCGAGACGGGCGCACCCCTGTTCCCGATCGTGGAAAGGCCCGTTCCCCAGGACGCGGTGCCCGGCGAGACGCCATCGCCCACTCAACCTTACCCGGTGGCCCCGCCCGCTCTCGTCCGCCAGGCGCCCGTGACGGCCGCGGACGCCTGGGGGGTCGCATGGTTCGACACCCGCGCCTGCCGCAGGCGCATCGAAGCCGATCGCTCGGAAGGCATCTTCGCGCCGCCGTCCACCCGCGAGTCCGTCCAGTTTCCCGGCAACGCCGGCGGCATCAACTGGGGCGGCATCGCCTTCGATCCGCAGCGGCAACTCGCGATCGTCAACACCATCAACCTGCCGTTTCTGGTCGCGCTCGTCCCGCGCAACCAGGTCGCGGCGGAAATGCGCGATCCGCAGTATCGCGGCTGGGAGTTCGGACAGCAGCGGGGAACCCCTTACGCGATGCGCCGCCGCACGTTCATGTCCTCACTCGGCATCCCGTGCATCAGGCCGCCCTGGGGCACTCTGGCGGCCGTCGACATGGTGCACGGGACGATCAGGTGGCAGGTGCCGCTCGGCCGCTCGCCCTTCCTGCACATCAACCTGGGGATGCCCGGTCTCGGCGGCCCGATCGTCACCGGCAGCGGCCTCATCTTCATCGGCGCATCGCTCGACGACGAGCTCAGGGCCATCGACACCGACAGCGGCAAGATCCTCTGGCAGGCGAAGCTGCCCGCCGGCGGCCAGGCCACGCCCATGAGCTACAGCGCCGGGGGCCGCCAGTATGTCGTCATCGCCGCCGGCGGCTACAAGGACTCCAGCACCCGAGGCGATTACCTGATCGCCTACGCACTCCCCCGCTGAGCCTCCACTCATGAGAACATTCACCGCACGGCCGCCGCGGCGGCTCTCGAGAGTCTCTCCATGATGCGCAAAATCGCTTCCCTGGCACTCGCGCTGACCGGCCTGGTCATCTTCCTGGGGGCCTTCGGTCACAGCTTCATGGGCCGCCGGGCGCTCGACATCGGCGTCGCGCGGGTGACGCTGGATGCGCATACGCAGAAGCTGATCTATCTGGTCTGGTACTTCTGCGGCGGGTGCATGCTGGTGTTCGGATCGCTGGTGATCGCGAGCGCGTGGCGGACCTGGGGGGGCGGGAAGGAAGGCCTGTTTGCAACCGCCCTGATCGGCATCTTCTATCTTCTGACCGGCGTATCGTCGCTGGCCTACATGAAGGAGGGGTTCTGGACCCTGTTCGTCGTTCTCGGTGCGCTGGCGCTCATCCTGTCTCTGACACTCGCCCTGCTTCCTGCCGTGCCGGATAAGGCGCTCGGCGGCGGCTGAACCGCCCGCGCAGGCTCGTGAACACGGCAGCAGGATCGGCTCGCTCAGGATGGCAGTGGCTCGAAGTCCGGCGCATCGCCGCGCTGGGCGAGCCGCTGCTGGAGCTGCAGCCCGGGGAGGACGGCGGCGTGCGCCTCGCTTTCGGCGGCGACGTCGCCAACTCCATGATCTGCCTCTGCAGGATGTTGGGTACCGGCGCGAGGGACATTTCCCTGGTCACCGCGCTCGGTGACAGCAGCTATTCCGCCTGGCTGCGGCAGCGCCTGATGCGCGAAGGAATGAGCGTTGTCGAGCCCGCGATCGAAGGCGAGCCCGGCATCTACGGACTGCCTCTCGATTCGGCTCATGGCCCCGGCTTTTCGTACTGGCGGGCGCAGTCGGCCGCGCGAGCCTTTCTGCAGTCCGCCGATCTCAGCCGCTTCGAGGATCTCCTCGGCGATACGCAGCTTCTTCTGGTCACGGGAATCACCCTCGCCCTTTGCTCGAACGCCAGCTTCGAGCACCTCTGCCGCTGGGTGGACCGCCATCGCGAAAGTTGCCGTATCGTTTTCGATTGCAACTTCCGCAGGCGCCTGTGGGACAGCGAGACGCGGGCGCGCGAGCGCATCGGCACCTTCGAGCGGCTGTCATCGGTGATCGCGACCGGCGGCGAGGACGAGAAGACGCTCTGGGGCGCCGCCGACACGGCGCAGATCGCCGCGCGTCTGAGCGGCCTGCCGGCCGAATATCTGATCCGCGGCGGCCCGGAAGGATGCTGGGTCGGATCCGGGCGGGAGTTTCAGCACGTCCCCACGCAGCCCGTGACGGTCATCGGTGATACCGCCGGCGCGGGAGATTCGCACCTGGCCGGTTACATGGCGGCTAGAATGTCCGGGTACGGCGGAGCGGACGCGGCCGCGTACGCGAACAGATCAGCCGCGGTCATCGTGAGCCAGCGCGGCTCGGTACCCCGGGAAGGCGCGCGATTCCCACCGCTACCGACACGCGCGCCGTCCGCATAGACTCGCCGCCGCCAACCTTCGCCGCAAGCCGGGGCCGCCCATGTATTGGCCAACAACACTGTTCATCGCCGCCGTCGCCGTCGCCACGGTGATGGAGCTCTGGCTCGCGACCCGGCAGATCGGCGCCGTCGCCGCGCACCGCGATCGCATACCGGAGCCCTTTGCCGGCCGGCTCTCCCCGGACGATCACCGCAAAGCCGCGGATTACACGATCGCCAAGGCCCGGCTCGGAATGCTCAGCTCAGTGATCGATGCGGCAGTCACGCTGGCGCTGACCGTCGGCGGCGGCATCGCGGCCATCGATACTCTCTGGCGGCACACCGGCTGGCGCGAGCCCTGGCTCGGGATCGCGGTGATCGGAACCATTGCCGCCGTCGTGGCTCTCATCGGCCTGCCCCTGTCCCTGGTGCGCACTTTCCGCACGGAGGCGCGCTTCGGCTTCAATCGCACGACGCCGATGATCTTCGTGGCCGATCTCGGCAAGGGAGTCGCGCTCGCGGCGCTGCTCGGCGGCCCCTTGGTGCTCGCGGTCCTGCTCCTGATGGATCACGCCGGCCGCTGGTGGTGGCTGGCGGCATTCGGCTGCTGGCTCGTGGTCACGCTGCTCATCACCTGGGCGTGGCCCGCCTTCATCGCGCCGCTTTTCAACAAGTTCTCGCCCCTCGAGGACGCCTCGCTCAAGGGCCGCATCGAGGCGCTTCTCACCCGCTGCGGCTTCCGCTCCAGCGGCGTCTTCGTCGTCGACGGCTCGCGCCGTTCCGCCCACGGCAATGCCTACTTCACCGGCATCGGGCGGCAGAAGCGCATCGTGTTCTTCGACACCCTGCTGCAGCAGCTCGCCGCCGCCGAGATCGAGGCGGTGCTCGCCCACGAGCTCGGCCACTTCCGCCTGCGGCACGTCCGCCAGCGGCTGATCGTCTCCTTCGTCGTCATGTTGGTTGGATTCGCGCTGCTCGGCTGGCTTGCCGGCAAGCCCGACTTCTACCGCGCGCTCGGGGTGCCGACGCCGTCGGCGCACGCGGCGCTGATCCTCTTCGCCATGGCAGTTCCGGTGGCGACCTTCTTCACCACCCCGCTCAGCTCGCTCTGGTCGCGCCGCCACGAGTTCGCCGCCGACCGCTTCGCTTCGCAAAACGCCAGCGCACAGGAGCTGGCCTCCGCCCTCGTCAAGCTCTATCGCGACAACGCGAGCACGCTCACGCCCGATCCGCTCTACACCGCCTTCTACTATTCCCATCCGCCGGCGCTGGAGCGCATTGCCCGGCTCACGGGAGCGGCGCCGGCCTCTTCTTGACAGAGCGGCGGATCGACGCTACTTTCAACATCGTGAACACGACACCGCACAAACAACAGCAATCCCGCTTCAGTCTCGCGGGCAATGCGTGCGTGCGTTCCGAATCCGCGGCCTGAAGGCCGGATCCGATCCGAACATCCCACTCTCGCAGACCCCGCCACCGGCGGGGTTCGGCACGGACTCCGCCGCACGCGGAAGGAGCCCGAACATGTCACATCCCGCCGGCGACGATGATATCGAGCACATCGCTCGAGGCTTGATCGACCGCACGCTGCCCAAATCCGGCTGGAACCATGCCGCGCATTTTGCCGCCGCGTTCTGGCTGCTGCGCCACCGCGGCGATGCGGCCTTCCACGACATGCCGCCCCTCATTCGCGCCTACAATGAGTCGACCGGCGTGGCGAACACGGATACGGCCGGATATCACGAGACGATCACCCTCGCCTCGCTGCGCGCGGCGCGCGCATGGCTCGCCGCCAGACCCGGGATGCCGCTGCATATCGCGCTTGCGGAGCTGCTCGCCGGCGTTCACGGGCGCTCCGATTGGCTGCTGGCCTACTGGTCGCGGGAGCGGCTCTTTTCGGTGGCTGCACGCCGGGGGTGGGCGGAGCCTGATTTGCAGGCATTCACTTTCTGAACTTCGGCTCACCGCGATCGCGGCGGATACGGTGTGTCGTCCTCGTGTAGAAAGGCACGCGACTGGCCGCGAATTTCCAGGTCGATGTCGGGACACTCGATCGCGTCGCGCTCCGATTGCGGCTGGCGATCTTGAGCAGCACTACCTCCGCATTGGAGCGGCTCTGCAGCTGGTGCCCCGTCGGCGTTGGCTGGCTTGATCCGGCCCGCAATCAGGACAACCTGGACAGACGCCTGAGGCGAGCCCAATGATCGGCAAGTGTCTCAAATTGGAGACGGTTGCTGTCTGTTAAGAACAGTTTATTTGTCGTTGCCCTGCCTTGCGAGTGCAGCCCATTGATTGCACGAGCTGAAGTGGCGCAAGATAACCACCTAGAAGAACTAAGGCTGACTCCACAAGGGGGATGATATGCGGTGTCGTACCAGGTTCTCTCTGACAGCAGGTATCCTTGCCTATATAACATGTTCCGCGGCGCTTGCAGCACACGCGCCAAGCCTGGAGGATCAGGCGCGCGCTCGGTGGCAAGAGGCGGTGCTTCAAATGGAGACCCCTTACGCCGGATGCTTCCACGTGAGCTACCCAAACATGCAGTGGGAGTCGGTGAAATGTCGCACGGCGGTCACCGGGCACCCATTGCCGCGCATTGCAAGGGGCGGAAGGAGCCTAACAACGGGCAACGGTAACGACTACGCACTGCGCGCCACGGGGCTCATTAGCCAGACGATCGGAAGATTTCCGTCTGTCAGCAACGTGACGGCCGTCACGAGCGTGGGGGGCGGGAGCGGCAGCATTCTCGGTGACAACGAATACTCAGTACAGCTCAACACGAATGCTAATTCTCGGACATCCGCCTGTTCTAGCGGGTCTTCAGACTGCACTGTATGGCAGCAGTTTGTCTACGCAACCGACTACGTAAGCTCCGGATCTGCAAGTGTGTTCATGCAGTACTGGTTGCTCTCCTACGGACCAACTTGTCCCAGTGGATATGAGAGTGGTGGCTCGTCGAACTGTTACAAGAACAGCCCGATCGCAGACGCTCCGGATGAGCCGATCGCCGATCTGGCAAATCTGAAGCTGACCGGCGCGGTGGTACCTGGCGGCAACGACACGGTGACTTTCGCGAATGGCGCCGACGCATACAGCGTTAGCGCCACGGACGGTATCCTCGGGGTGGCGACTGTATGGACGCAATCGGAGTTCAATATCATTGGTGATGCAGGGGACTCGGAGGCAGAATTTAATGCAAGCGCAAGCGTCACTGTGAACGCATCTGTAGAAGACGGATCAACTTCTGCGCCAACGTGTCTGCCAAATGCGGGCACGACTGGAGAAACGAACAATTTCAATCTGGGGTCTTGCAGCACAGCAGGCGGGACAACGCCGTCGATTCAATTTGCAGAGTCGACCCCGATCGGGGGAAGCTTCTACTGGGCCTCCTCGTCACACTCAGGCCCGATCGGTAGCCAGGGAGAAATTGTAACCGCATTCATCAAGAACACCGGCACCGTTACCATTACTGGGATCAGCTACTCGTGCAGCGGTGGCTCGTGGACTGACTACATTGGTCCTACAAGTCTGGCGCCCGGAGTAACTGCCGGCTGGGAGTGCCAAGCACAGGCTCCATCCTATAGCGCGGTGTTTAGACTGACCGGAACTAACGCCATCAACAGCCCATTCAGTACGCCGAATTCTAATTGCGACTGTGGCGGAAGCGCTGCTACGGCTTCCGGTGGCCACGAGGCGAAGCGCGGGGTCGGGGGCGCAGGTGAGAGCAGTGGCCCCGGTTCTTGAGCCGGCCAGGAATTTGCAGTTTGAGAATGCAGAGAACGCCGCGATCCGCTCGTGAATCAAGTGCACCGCATCGCGGCGCCGATCTCACCGGATCACCCGTCTTTGGGGTGGCGCGGAGCAGAGTCCCCGCGCCACCAAACCAACACTTCTTCGGCCTTTTTAAAAGGCTTCCTATCTCTATAGACCGCCAGAAGTCAGGGTGCCATTCGACAACACGAATGTGATATATGTCCCAACTAAGCTGTCCGGGGGGCCACTATCGGAAGACCATGTCTGCACCGAAACGTTAACGTTAGTAAGACCGTCATTCAGGAGTATCTCGAGCTGTTCCGCGCAGTTTGCGCCCGAGGTCTGCCCGGGGCCACCGTAAGTTTCATAATTGTAAACAGTTGAAGTATTCGTTCCGCATTGAAAAATGACCACCTCATTTGGGTTCGCGGCCGCAGCGTTTGGAACACGAGCCACCCATATAGCCAGCGTGGACAACGAAAAGACAGCAATGGAGAGAGCGTTACGCTTCATTTTGATTCTCCTCCCGCGATCGGGATTTCAAGGTACCTAAGCGCCACCATAGGACCATTCGCCTCCACCCTTGGTCCACCCATCATGTGAATTCAAGTGCAAGGGGCGGATTCCCACAATGCCTTATAGTAGCAGTGTGTATCGAAAGCAACTCTTATGCACAAACATTCACGCTGGGATGTTGTTGGCCTACTTGTCGTGTGGGTCGGGCTGACAGCGCATGCTGGTGCGCAAGTCCCGGGATACTCGGTGAACCCGCTCGGGACGTTGGGCGGGGCGACCAGCAAGGGATATGGCGTCAACGCCAGCGGCCAAGCTACGGGTGAGGCCGCGACGTCAGGCGGTACATTTCACGCCTTTCTGTATACGCCCGGCCGGGGCATGACTGACCTCGGAACATTGGGCGGGGCGACCAGCACGGGGTATGCCGTCAACGCGAGCGGCCAGGTT
>Ga0335075_10003875_pt1 | contig 23479 bp, 17 predicted proteins | sample Lox_Sample_24_FD_206723 | JGI IMG/M metagenome (GOLD analysis project Ga0335075, IMG submission 206723) | Soil microbial communities from Loxahatchee National Wildlife Refuge, Florida, United States - Lox_Sample_2.4 | ecosystem: Environmental > Terrestrial > Soil > Wetlands | place: USA...
CGCTCGGTCAGCTCCGAGGCCGGCTGCGGCACGCAGCAGTAGTATCCCTGCCACTGGTCGCAATCGAGCCCGCGGATGCTCTCGAGTTGCTCCACGGTTTCCACACCCTCGGCGACCACCTGCAGTCCGACGCTGTGCGCGAGAGAGACGATGGCGCGAACGATCGACTCGTCCGTGGCGCTGGTCGGCAGGTCCCGGATGAAGCTGCGATCGATCTTCAATTTGTCGATCGGCAGCCGCCGCAGGTAGCTCAAGCTCGAATAGCCGGTGCCGAAGTCGTCGATCGCGATGCTGATGCCCATGGAGCGCAGCATCTTCAGCGCGGCGGAGGATTTCTCGGGCTCGGTCATGAGCGCGCTCTCGGTGAGCTCGATTTCGAGCACCCGCGGATCGAGTCCCGCGCCATGCACCGCGGCGACGATCGTGTCGAGGATGTCGGGGCAGCGAAACTGCATGGCGGAGAGGTTGACCGCGACCTTGAAGTGCAGGCCATTGGCGAGCCACGCACCCGCCTGGCGGCAGGCTTCCCGCAGTACCCAGGCATCGAGCGGAACGATGAGCCCGGTCTGCTCCGCGAGCGGAATGAACGAGCTCGGCGCGATCAGTCCCTTGGTCGGATGACGCCAGCGCAGCAGCGCCTCGACCGAGAGAATCCTGCCGCTGCGGGTCGAGATCTGCGGTTGGTAGTGGATCTCGAACTCGCCGGCCGTGAGCGCGCGACGCAGGTCGTTCTCGAGCGCGAGCCGCTCCTGCATCGAATCCGACATGCTCGGGTCGAAGAAGAGCACGCGGCCGCCGCCGTGGCGCTTGCAGGTGACCAGCGCCGCTTCGGCGTGTGCCAGCAGGTCATCGCCGCGGCGCGCGTCGTCGGGATAGACGCTCACTCCGATGCTGAGACGGACCCGGATCTCCTGGCCGTGGATGAGGAACGGCTGCTCGAGCGCCGCCAGCATCGCGCTCGTGATCGCGTGCGCCTCCATGCGCGCACTCACACTGTCGATGAGCAGGCCGAAGGAATCGCCGCCCACGCGGGCCAGGGTGTGCGGGGCCGGCACGGCGGCCTCGAGGCGATGGGCGATCTCGATCAGCACGCCGTCGCCAACACCGTGGCCGAGAGAGTGGTTGATGGAGCTGAAGCGATCCAGATCGATCGCGGCCACGGCAATGGTTCGTCCCGCGGAGTTGCGCTCGGCGAGAGATTTCGCCAGGCGGTCCTTGAGCAGGTTGCGGTTGGGAAGCCCGGTGAGCGGATCGTGGATGGCGATGTGGTGCAGGCGGGCGTGGGCTTCCGCGAGGTCATGCCGGCTGCGGTTCGCGGACTCGCCCAGCTTGCGCAGGAAGGTGGCGACGACCTGCCTGACGATGAGCGCGGCGGCGGCCACCGCGGCCATGGCCACCGCGAGCAAGCGGGTGTCGAAGGCAGACCCGCTGCTGCGGGCATTCGGCAGGCGCGCGGCCCAGGGGACCCCGGTTCCGAGTCCGAGAATGGCTGCCGCGAGCGCGAGTGCGAGCACGATCCGCGCGCCGCGTTGACTCCAGGCGCCGAGCCGCTGTCCGTTGCAGGCGAGCCAGAAGCCGAGCGCGAAACCGCCGAAGGTGAGCAGCAGGACACCGCCGGCCCAGCCGCGGGCCGCGGGCGAATCGGGGAGGCCACCGCCCGCCTGGAAGGTCAGCCACTGAGTTTCGAGGATCGCCGCGGTGAAGCTGAAAGCGCTGCCCGCGATCGCCGGCAGGTCAGGCTCGCGGCCGGCGAGAAAGACCAGCCCGCAGAGTTGGCCGCCGGCGGCGAGCGCCAGTGCCAGCAGCCAGGACGTGCCTGCGAGCGGTGCGCCGCTGCCGCAGCTGAACGCCAGCGCCTCGAGCGCGCACGTGGACCACAGACCCAGGCCCAGCGCCGCGGTGTTGCCCGCGAGCGCACCGATCGTGCAGCGCGGACGGGCGCGCGAAATCCAGGTCGCGGCGGACAGGCAGCCGTAACAGGTGAGCAGCGCGGTTCCGGCTGCAAGAGCCGCGATGATGGGATCGGCGGATCGGGTCACGGGCGTTGATGATGGGGCTCGGACGCAGATGTGCTATCGCTACCATAGCGGCGCGTTCCATCTTGGAATATTGTGGAATTCTTGTATCAAGGAGGGGGATACTCTGTACCTGCCCGGCCGGCGCCGTGCGGGTGTGACACCGGTCCCAATTCCGCCGCTCGGGATTCCCGGCCCGGCAGATCAGGCCCGGCAGATCAGGGTCGGCAGATCAGGGTCGGCAGATCAGGGTCGGCAGATCAGGGTCGGCAGATCAGGGTCGGCAGATCAGGGCCCGGCGATCAGGGCGGTCAGGGCTCGATGATGCGGTTGCGGATGGCGTAGCGGACGAGCTCGGCGAGCGAGCCGAACTCACCCTTGCGCATGATGTTGCTGCGGTGGGTCTCGGCCGTCTTCACGCTGATGCCGAGCGCCACGGCCACTTCCTTGTTGCTCTTGCCTTCGGCGAGCAGCTGCACGATCTCGCGCTCGCGCGCGGAGAAGGCCGCCGCGCCGATCTCCTCGGCGGCGCCGGGATTGCGCAGATAGCCGTCGATCACCATCCGGCTGACCTTGGGGGTGAAGAACGAGCCGCCCTCGAGCAGCGTTTCGAGCGCCGCCATCAGGATGCGGCCGGCGTCGGATTTGAGGACATAACCGCGCGCGCCGGCGGCGAGCACCTCGCGCACCAGTTGCTCGGAGTCGTGGACGGTGAGGATGAGGATGCGCGCCTCGGGCTGCTCCGCGATGATCCGGCTCGCCGCGGCAAGGCCGTTGAGCTCGGGCATGGTCAGATCGAGCACCAGCAGATCGGGCTTCAGGCGCTGCGCCAGCTCCACCGCCTCACGGCCGTTGCTCGCCTCGGCGATCACCTCCCAGTCGGGATGCTGAGCGACCTGCGCGGCTATCCCGCGGCGGACGACTTCGTGATCGTCCGCGATCAGAATTTTGACTGCCGTCACGAAGCAACCGCTCTTTCGGCGTTCCGATCGACGCCAACAGGGTGCGAAAGGGGTATGACGGCGCGCACCAGCGTGCCGCCGGGAGTGGACTCGACAGTGAGCCGGCCCCCGAGCTGGCGGATGCGTTCGCGCATGCCGGCGACACCAACACCGGCAAATCGCCCGGAATTCTCCGGGTCGGCGGAGCTCGGCGCGGGGATGCCGCGGCCGGCATCCTCGATCTCGAGCACGGCGCTTCCCGGCTCGGTCCGCAGCCGGATGGCGACCCAGGGACTCGAGGAGTGGCGATGCACGTTGCTGAGCGCCTCCTGCGCCACGCGAAAGAGCGCGAGCTCCTCCTCGGGTGTGATGCCGCCCAGGTGCTCGGGCAATTGCAGGCGCAGCTCGAGGCCGCTGCGCGCCCGCAGCCCGTCCGCCAGCCAGCGCAGCGCGCTCGAGAGGCCGAGCTCATCGAGCAGCGGCGGGTGCAGCAGATAGGAAGCCGTGCGGATCTCGGCCGAGCACTGGCGCGCGAGGCGCACACAGCGCTCGAGCTGCTCGCGGCCGCGCGTCGACAGCTTCGGCGCCTCCTCCTCGAGACTCGCGAGCTCGATCTCCAGCGCCGCGAGCGACTGACCGGTGGAGTCGTGCAGATCGCGTCCGATGCGCCGTCGTTCCTCGTCCTGCAGCCGCACGATCTCGCTCGAGACGCGCCGCAGCTCATCCTCCGCGCGCTTGCGCACCGTGACATCGTGAACCAGCGCGAGCGCGAGGATGGTGCCGTCGGTCGTGAGGCTGGAGAGGTCGACCTCCGCCGGGAAGCTCTCGCCGGTGTCGGCGCGCTTGTGCACCCACTCGAAAGTGAGGCCCCCCTCGCGCGCTGCCGCGCGGATGCGCTCGCGCGCGAACTCCTCCGAAAAGCGTCCGTTCGGCTGCAGCTGCGGCGACAGGTCCCACGGGGTCAGCCCGATCGCCGCCCGCTCGTCCTTCAGCCCGAACATGATGGCCGCGGTGCGGTTGGCGTCGATGAATTTTTCGCCTTCGAGCAGGAAGACGCCGAACCGCGCGGTGTCGACCAGGGTGTTGTAGTCGCGCTCGCGGGTACGCAGCGCGTGCATGTAATGATTGAGGACGGCTGTCAGGATGAGCACCAGTGCGGTGAAAGCGGCAGCGGCGGCAATCATCTGCCGCCGTCGTGCGCGCCACGCCGCGAGCACTTCGTCCTGGCGCTGACCGGCCACCACCTGAATCGGATAGCCCCGCAACGGGTAGTAGGCATAGATCATCGTGGCGCCGGTGAAGGCTCCGGGCCCCGCCAGGATGCCGCCGTGCGCCCCGGTGGCGAGGGCGCGGCGAAAGAGCTCGTTGCGCGCGACATTGCGCCCCGTGTATCGATCCTCCGGGCTCGCCAGCACGGTACCGTCGAACCGCACCAGTCCCTGCTGACTGACGACGCTGCCGAAGCGCTGGCGCAGTTGCTCGAGGCTCGCGAAGCTGAAGAGCGCACCCGCCCAGCCGTTCGTGGCGGGACCGGTCTGGGTCTGGCGCGCGATCGGAACCACCCAGCGGGCCGGGTCGTCCGGATCGCGCACGGGCGCGCCAACCCAGACATCGGTTGCCGAAGTCATCCCGGCCAGGTAGCCGGGCGCGCTGGCGCTATCGAGCACGCGCGCGCGCCCGGCGAGCACGAAGCGGCCGGCATCCTCGAGGAAGAGGGCGCTCACGTAGGAGCCGCCCGAGAGCTGCCGTTTGAGCGCCTGGGCGATTGCCGGTAGCGGCAGCCGATCGAGGCCGCCGGCGGCACGGACCGCGCTCGCGCCGGCAAATGCCGCCCCCATGCCCTGATCGAGCATGGCCTGCGCCGCACTGGTCACTGCCGCGGTGACGCCCCGCAGGCCCTCGTGCTCCTCCTGCACGGCCTGCAGGTAGTCGTCATGGATTCTGAGCGCCGCAAAGGCGCTGCCCGCGGCGACGGCGACCGCGGTGTAGGCGAGGAGGACCCAGCTGAGTGCCAGGGGGGTGCGGGAGGGGACAAAGGGACTGCGGGCCTCGGCCCGGGGCTGGGTTTGGAACAGTCGTCGGAGCAGCATGGGCGCGCCCTTCCCCGACTGGAACGGGGTTTTTACTAGCTCGACGGCGCCATTGTGCGCCTACTTCTCGCCCCGCTCCAGCGCGCCCGCGGGGGCGGGAAAGTGCCTGCCACGTCACGTCCAGGCAGGGGGAACCGGTAACCGCGCACAGTTCGCGCGCCTGCCGGTGCCGCCCGGCGGGACGCTCTGGGACACTCCGCAATCGTCACGGCGGCGCCTGTCGCCGGTTCGGGGTGAAGCATGAGCGGTATGATCGTTTTCCTCCTGATCGTGGTCCTCGTGGTCGGTTACACGGTCACGATCTACAACGGCCTGGTGCGCATCCGCAACGAGGTGAAGCTCGCCTGGTCCAACATCGATGTGCTGCTCGTGCAGCGCCACGACGAGCTGCCGAAGCTGATCGATGTCTGCAAGCGCTACATGCAGCACGAGCGCGAGACGCTCGAGCGGGTCACGCAGGCCCGGTCGCGGATGGACGCGGCGCGGCAGTCGGGCGACATGAGCTCGGTCAGTGCGGCGGAAGGGGCTCTGCGCAGCGGCCTCGCCAATCTCTACGCCGTCGCCGAGCGCTATCCCGAGCTCAAGGCCGACACGATGTTCCGCAATCTCGCCACGCGCATCAGCGCGCTGGAGACCGCGATCGCCGATCGGCGCGAGATCTACAACGATGCGGCCAACACCCAGAACGTGCGCATCGAGACATTCCCCGACGCGATCATCGCGAACATGTTCAGTTTCGCGCCGGCGCGACTCCTGAAGTTCGACGCGGCACAGACGGCCGATGTCGACGTAGGGCTCGCATTCAGCAAGTGAACCCGCAGGCATCGGTGCCTGGCTTTCTGCTGACCGCCGTCCTGCTTGCGGCAGGGACGGTGTACGCCGTCTACCGTCTCTTCACCAGTCTGCGGCGCGACCGTTTCACGGCAGACACTCCCGTTGCGCATATCCGCTCGGCCGCACAGGGCTATGTGCACGTGGAGGGCACGGCGGGACCGCCGCCCGAAGGACCCATCGCCGCTCCCCTGAGTGGTTTGCCCTGCGTCTGGTGGGACTACGAGATCGAGTACCACACTCCGGTGGGTAACGACCGCAAGGAGTGGAAGGTCGTCGACCGCGCCACCAGCGTGACCCCATTTTCGCTGCGCGATGCAGGCGGTGAGTGTCTGATCGGGCCTGTTGGCGCCGAAGTGACGCCGACGTCGCGGCAGACCTGGTACGGCGATACGTCCAGGCCTTCCTGCCTGCCGGCGCCCGAGGGGCGCGGCTGGAGTCCCTATCGCGACTACCGCTACACGGAGCGGCTGATCAACCAGGGCGCGCATCTGACCGTGCTCGGCGAGCTGCGCTCGCGCTCGGTGATCGATTCGATCGAGCGTGAGGTGGGCAAGCGGGTGGTCGAATGGAAGCGCGACCAGGCGGGACTTCTGCAGCGGTTCGATCGCAACCACGACGGCCAGCTCGATGCCGACGAGTGGGAAGCGGTGCGCGCCGCGGCGAGGGAGCAGGTCGAGGCGAGTGTAGCCTCCCAGGACGCGCGCGTAAGTGTCGTCGGGCAGACCACCCACGGAGAGCCTTTCGTCATCGCGCCGCTCGATGGTGCCCACCTCATCAAGCGTGAGAAGCGACACGCCGCGCTTGCCTTGGCGGCGAGCGTGACGCTGGCGCTGCTGACGGCCTGGGCGGCGCGCAAGGCGCTCTCACCCTAACGGGTCATTGATTCGATCCGCGCCTGGCCCGACCATGGGGCCATGACATCTGCCACGGATCGTTCCGAAAGTATCTTCCTCGCGGGCGCGAGCGGCGCCATCGGCAGGCGCCTCTGCATGCTGCTCGTCGCCGACGGCTGGAGCGTGTTCGGCACGACGCGCTCGACGGAAAAGGCCGCAACGTTGCGGTCAATGGGCGTCGAGCCGTTCGTCCTGGACGTATTCGATGCACAGGCTCTGCGCGAGGCGGTGCTGAAGAGCGGCGCCCGCATACTGATTCATCAGCTCACCGACCTGCCTCCGGGCCTCGACCCCAAGCTGATGGCCGCCGCCCGCGAGCGCAACGCGCGCCTGCGCGAGACCGGCACGCGCAACCTGATCGCGGCGGGCCTCGCCGGCGGGATGCGGCGGCTGATCGCCCAGAGCATCTCCTTCGCGTATGCGCCGGGACCCATGCCGTATCGCGAGGAAGCTCCTCTCAATGTGGGCGCAGCGGACGAGGCGGGCGGCGCCAGCGCACGGGCGATCGCCAGCCTGGAGAGGCAGACTCTCGCGGGTCCGTTCGAAGGAGTGGTGCTGCGCTACGGTCGGCTGTATGGGCCGGGGACCGGGTTCAACACGCCACCTCCAGGAGGGCCGGTGCACGTCGATGCCGCGGCGGATGCCGCGAGGCGAGCGGTGACTCGCGGCTCACCCGGTATCTACAACGTCGCGGAGGCGGACGGTGCCGTCTCCAGTGTCAGGGCCGCCACCGAGCTCGGCTGGCGGCCCGAGTTCCGGATCCGCTAGCTCGAGGTTACTTCGGCTGCGGCGTGAGTCGCAGATACGGACGCAGCGCTTTCCAGCCCGCCGGGAATTTGGTCTTCGCATCCGCGTCGTTGATGGAGGTCGGGATGATGACGTCATCGCCGCGCTTCCAGTTGACCGGCGTCGCGACGTTGTGCTTCGCGTTCAACTGGATGGCGTCCAACGCACGCAGCACTTCGTCGAAGTTCCGACCCACGCTCATCGGGTAGGTGAGGATGAGCTTGATCTTCTTGTCGGGTCCGATGATGAACACCGAGCGCACGGTGGCATTGTCGCTCGGCGTGCGGCCCTTGGCCTCGCCGGTGGCGTCGGCCGGGAGCATGTCGTAGAGCTTCGCGACCTTGAGCTCCGGGTCGCCGATCATCGGGTAGTACACCGGTGCGCCCTGTGTCTCCTCGATGTCCTTGGACCAGCGCTTGTGGTCCTCCACCGGATCGACGCTGAGGCCCACGATCTTGGTGTGCCGGGCCTCGAACTCCGGCTTCAGGCGCGCCATGTAGCCGAGCTCGGTGGTGCAGACCGGGGTGAAGTCCTTCGGATGCGAGAAGAGAATCGCATAGCCGTCGCCGATCCACTGATGGAAGTCGATGCGCCCCTGAGTGGTATCGGCCGTGAAGTTGGGAGCGGTGTCGTTGATTCTCAGGGTCATGGCGAGCCTCCGGGGCGACGTGGTTCGTGCGATGGGTCGTACGATGGGGGCGTCATTTTAGTCTCGCCCCGGGCGCGCGCGAGCACGGCCGCGGAATGTAGGCATAGCGGACGGATATGAGGTCCGGGGCGTGGCCCTGAGCGCCGCGAGGACCGCCGGCGGGGCAACAAGCAGGGGCGCTGCCCGCAACGGGTGAGCGCCCCGAACGTGCGCGAAAATCAGCTTCGGGCGTTGAACGAAGCGCACCAGCCCTGGGCGTTCACCGAGTAGCCGGCGAAGATCTGGCAGCCACCGGTACCGGAGGCCTCCCCGGGGGTGCCCTGGAAGAAGCGGCATACGCCGCAGCGCTCGCCGGCCTTGTAGGTCGGGAACTTCGACTGGTCGACCTTGGAGGCGTTCGACTGGTAGCCGAGTGACTTGGCGAGCGGGTCGCTCTCGGACAGATTCGGCAGATTCCCACCCGCGGCACGGGCCGTATGCGGCCTCAAGCCCACGAGCGCGGCCGAAGCCGCCACCGCGGCGGAGGCGAGGAAGGAGCGACGCGACGGATCCGGTTTGTTCTTGGGCAGGGACACGGGTGAGCACCTCCGCACTGGTTTTTTCCGAAGCCTCAGTATCGGCGAAGCGGCATTGCGCTGGCAACTTCTGCCGCTGCGGCAGTCCCCGTGCTCCTTGGCCTTCAGCGGGTCCGAAGCTTGCTTGGCAGAGACTCATCTATGACCAACGTCATCGCCTGCGTCGACGCGCACGTACATCTGCACCAGTGCTACGACCCCGACGATCTGCTGCAGAACGCCTATGACAACCTCAGTGCGGCGGTGGGCAACGGGGGTAACGGGGCTGCGCACGAGCGTCCCATAGCCTACTTCCTGTTGCTTGCGGAATGTGCCCCGGATGACTGCTTCGGCGCATTGCACGACCTGGCGGTCGGCTCCTCGGGGACGAATGGCGCGTCGAGCCTGCGCCTGCGGCATTGGACGGTTGCGCCGACGGAGGAGGGCATCAGTGTGGTCGCCCGCAACGGACGGCAGGAGCTCTTCATCGTCGCGGGCCGCCAGGTGGCCTGTCGGGAGGGCCTGGAAGTGCTGGTGCTGGGCACCACCCACCGCTTCGCGGACGGTCGACCCATCCGCGACGTCCTGCGGGAGTCGGACGCGCTGGGAGTCCCGCGCGTGATCCCATGGGGTCCGGGCAAATGGTTTTTCAGCCGCGGCCGGCTCCTGAATGACCTGGTCGCGGAGTTCCGCAAGCCGACCCTGTTTCTCGGTGACGAGGGCGGCCGACCGGTCTTCTGGGGGTACCCGCAGCACTTCGCCCACGCGGCGCGGCTGGGGGTGCGGGACCTGCCGGGAACGGATCCGCTGCCGTTTCCGCACGACGTCAAGAAAGTCGGCCGCATGGGGATCAAGGTCGCCATCGACCTCGACCCGATGCGGCCGGGCGAGAGTCTGCTGCGGGCGCTGACCCGGGCCGGCGCGCCGCCGCTCGAGCGGTTCGCGAAGCTCGAGCCGCCGTTGCGCTTTGTGCGCAATCAGATCGGCATGCAGCTGCGCAAACGCCTGCACGCCTGAAGGGAGCGATCATGTGCGGAATCGCCGGAGTGGCCACCCGCGGAAGCACACCGCCTCGGGAGCTCATCGGCGCGATGTGCGATGTGATGCGCCATCGCGGCCCGGACGGCGAGGGCGTCCACGTCGCGCCCGGCATCGGCCTGGGGATGCGCCGCCTCGCGGTGTTGGATCTGGTCACCGGGGACCAGCCGGTCACGAACGAATCCGGCACCGTGCACGTGGTCTTCAACGGCGAGATCTACAACTACCGCGAGCTGCGCGACGAGCTCGCGGCCAAGGGACACCGCTTCCGCGGCACCGGCGACAGCGAGGTGATCCCGCGCCTCTACGAGGAGCACGGGCTCGCGTTCCTCTCGCGCCTGAACGGCATGTTCGCCATCGCCCTATGGGACAGCGAGCAGAAGCGGCTGCTCCTCGCCCGCGACCGCTTCGGCATCAAGCCGCTCTACTACAGCCTGCGCGGCGGTAGCCTCTGGTTCGCCTCCGAGGTGAAGTGCATCCTCGCGGCCGGCGGCTCGGCCCGCGCCATCGACCCGATCGGTGTCGATCAGCTGCTGACGTTCGAATACACGGCCAGCCCGACGACGCTCTTCCTGGATGTCAGGAAGCTGCCGCCGGGAAGCTGGCTCACGCTGAGCGGCGGCAAGCTCCTTCAGGGGCGGTTCTGGTCGCTGCCGGCCGTGGCGCCGGCGCCGGTGCGCGACGTGCGCGAGCTGACCGAGGAAGTGCGCGCGACGGTACTGGCGGCAGTGCGGCGGCAGCTCGCGAGCGACGTGCCGCTCGGCGCCTTCCTCTCCGGCGGCATCGATTCCTCCATCCTGGTCGCGGCCATGACGGCGGTCTCGCCGACTCCGCCGCTCACCTTCTCGATCGGCTTCGGCGATCCGACCTACAGCGAGCTGCGCCATGCGCGCGCCGTCGCGGCCCACTGCGGCACGCGGCATCACGAGGAAATCCTGACTCCCGATTACCTGTCGCTGCTGCCGGAGGTCATCTCGCAGCTCGATCAGCCGATCGCCGACTTCTCGGTGTTCCCGACCCTGCTGGTCGCCAGAATGGCGCGCCGCCGGGTGACGGTGGCGCTCGGCGGCGACGGCGGCGATGAGCTCTTCGGCGGCTACGATACCTATCGTGCCGACCGGCTGAGCGCGCGCCTGCTCGACTGGCAGCCGGCATCGCTGCGCGCGGCCGCGGAGTGGCTGGCGCGCGGCCTGCCGCTCGGCCGCGGCAAGCGCGGCCTGGCGAACGAGCTGCGCCGCTTCCTCGAGGGGGCGACGCTGCCATCGGACTGGCAACACCTTCGCTGGATGGTGTTCCTGCGCGAGGCGCAGCGCTCACATCTCTACACGCATGAGTTCCGGGCGCAGGTCGCGGGCGCGACAGAACGGGTGGTGCGCACCGCCATCGAGGACTGCGGCGCCGATCGTCTCACCGCCCAGATGCGCTGCGACCTGCGGCTCTATCTGCCGGAGGACATCCTTGCGAAGGTCGACGCCATGAGCATGGCGACCTCGCTCGAGGCGCGCGTGCCGTACCTCGACAATGAGGTCGTGGACCTGGCGCTCTCGATCCCTTCGCGGCTCAAGGTGCGCGGCGGCGCGCGCAAATGGATCCTCAAGCGCGCCTTCGCCGGCATGCTGCCGCCCGCCGTGCTGCGGCGCGGCAAGGAAGGCTTCAGCATGCCCATGAAGCACTGGCTGACCCACGAATGGAACGGGCTCATGCACGAGCTGCTGAGCCCCGCGAGCCTCGCGGCGGACGGGCTCTTCGACGCCCGCTATGTCGAGCGGATGATGCGCGAGCACGAGGCCGGAGCGCACAACCACAGCCACCTGCTCTGGGCGCTCATGGTCTTTCAGCTCTGGCGCGACCGGTTCAAGGCGGGCATCGAGCTGCGCGGAGTCGAGTCCCATGCTGCGTAACATCCCGCGGTTCGCGGCGGCCCACTACGATCTGCTGGTCGTCGGCGGCGGCATCTACGGTGCCTGCGCGGCCTGGGAAGGCGCGCTGCGCGGCCTGCGCGTAGCACTGGTCGAGGCCGGCGACTTCGGCAGCGGCACCTCGAGCAACAGTCTGCGCACGCTGCACGGGGGCTTGCGCCATCTGCAGCGCTTCGACCTCCTGCGCATGCGGGAGTCGATCCGTGAGCGGCGGGAATGGCTGCGGCTCGCGCCGCATCTCGCCCGCCCGCTGCGCTTCGTTCTGCCGACTCACGGCCACGGGGTGCGCGGACCGCTCGTCATGAGGACCGCGCTCCTCATCAACGATATCGTCAGCGCCGACCGCAATCGCGGCGTGCGCCTGGACCGGCGCTTGCCGCGCGGAGCGTTGCTGAGCGAAGCGGCGGCGCGCGCTGCGCTCGCGGGTGTCGACCTCGAGGGCTGTAACGGCGCCGCGGCCTGGCACGATGCCGTCTGCCTGGATACCGAGCGGCTGCTGGTCTCGGTCATCAGCGCCGCCGCCGATGCCGGCGCCCACCCGGTCAACTACGTGCGCGCGACGGGCCTGATGGCGCATCGCTCGCGCATCCGCGGGATCCATGCGCGGGACGAGCTCTCCGGCCGGGAGATGGAGCTGCGGGCGCGATTCATCATCAACGCGGCGGGCCCGTGGGTGGAGGACTGGCTGCCCGCGGGAGCGGGCCGGCCCGAGACACCGCTTTTCCGCTCCTCGCGGGCGTTCAACCTGTTGACCCGCGCGCTTCCGTTCACGGATGGCGTCGGACTCACCGTGCGCGCGCATGGTTCGCATGACACCACGTATTTCATACTGCCGTGGAACGGCTACTCGCTCATCGGCACGCGTCACCTGCGCTGCGATGCCGCCACCCGGACCCCGGGTGTCATGCGCGAGGAGGTGCTCGCGTTCGTGCGCGATCTCAACACCGTCCTCGGCGCCCACCGGCTGGCTGCCGCCGATGTGCGCGGCGTGTTCGCCGGCCTGCTGCCTGAAGCGGAGAACAACTCGGACTCCGAGGTCGCGCTCGAGCGCGATCCGCAGGTGATCGATCACGAGCCGGCCGGCCTGCGCGGCCTGCTGTCCGTGGTCGGAGTCAAATGGACCATTGCGCCGGCCGTCGCCGCGCGGGCCGTCAGGATGGTCTGCCGCCAGCTCGGCTACGGCGATGAGGTGCGGCGCCGGCCGCGCAAGCTCGCCCCGATGGCGAGCACCGTCTTCGCCGGCCCCCGCGTCGGACCCCCGCTCGAGCGGGACGTGCTGGCGCATCTGGAACAGTGTTATGGCGCCGCGCATCGGCACCTGCTGGCACTGATGGCCGCGGAGCCCTCGCTGGCGACGCGTGTCGTGCCGGACCTGCCCGTGGTGCTCGCGCAGGTCGCGTATGCGGCGCGCACCGAAATGGCGGTTCGCCTCGCGGATGTGGTGATGCGGCGCACGCCGCTTTACCTGAGCGCAGCGCTCGATCGCGCGGCGCTCACCGCCTGCGCCGCCACGCTGGCGCGCGAGCTGCGCTGGAGCACCAAGGAAACGGGGGCCCAGGTGGATGAGACCGCGCGCCAGCTCGCGGCCTTTCGCGGGCCCCTGGTGTGCGACCTGGAGCCCGTCGCAGCCTGATCTCAAGGAGCCTTACATGACGACCACGACGCCCCTTGCCGGAAGCCCCATCACCGCGCCGCCCGCGCCGCAAGCCAGCGGTACGCCGTGGCAGCTGCAGATGTATGCGAAGTCGCTGAAGAAGCGGCAGAAGGTCGACCTGCTGATGCGCCTGCTCGGCCCGGTGGAGGGCAAGCGGTGTCTGCTCATCTCCGGCCACGACAACAACGGCGCGATGAACTGGCATTTCCGCGCCAGGGGCGGCAAGTGGAGCTGGGGTCAGGTCTATCCGCAGGGCATCGCCGAGATGGCGGAGTTCCTCGGCGATCCCGTGGCGCATGTCGACATCAACCGCTTTCCCTTTGCCGACGAGGCCTTCGATGTCGTGATCGTGATCGACGTGCACGAGCACTTTGCGGACTTGAGCGGCATCAACGGCGAGATCCGCCGGGTGCTCGCGCCGGGCGGACTCGCCATCATCACCACGCCCAACGGCGATACCCGACTGCCGGTCGCGGCGCTGAAGCGCCTCATCGGCATGACCCCGGCCACTTATGGCCACGTCGTGCAGGGCTACCGCATTCGCGAGCTCGAAGGCATGTTCCGCTCGGTCGGCATGCGCCCGCAGGCGAGCGGCGGTTACTCGCGCTTCTTCACCGAGCTCGCGGAGCTCGCGATCAACTTCGGCTACGTGAAGGTGCTGGCGCGCAAGAAAGAGCATCCGCCGGTGATGGAGGGCACCATCGCCCCGACCTCGCGCAAGGAGCTCGAGGCGGTGCGCAAGGAGTACCGCATCTACTCGCTCATCTATCCCTTCATGTACTTCTTCTCGCTGCTCGACAAGTTGATTCCCGGCCGCGGCGGTTACGCCGTCGCGGTGTCGGCGCGCAAATGATGCCGCGGGTCCTCGTCACCGGCGCCGGCGGCTTCGTCGGCTCGCACTTCGCGCCGCATCTCGCCGGCCGCGGCTTCGAGGTGCGGGCGATCGACGTCCATCCGCCGGCACGGCCTCAGGGCAGCGGCGTGGATTTTCGGGTGCAGGACATCCGTGACGCGCGCGGTCTCGCGGAAGCGCTCGATGGCGTCGACACCGTATTCAACCTGGCGAGCGTGCATCTCGACGTGCACGCGACGCCCGAGCAGTTCGAATCGGTCAACGTCAAGGCTCTGCAGCAGCTCGTCGAGCTGAGCGCCGCGGCAGGCGTGCGCCGGGTCGTCCAGGTGAGCAGCGTCGGAGTGTACGGGCACGTCGCGCATCCTCCCGCCACGGAGGACGCGCCACTCAACCCTGACAACGACTACGAGCGCACCAAGGCCGCGGGCGAGAAGGCCGCGCGCGAGGCCGCCCGCCGCACGGGGCAGGATCTCGTCATCGTGCGCCCATCATGGGTATACGGCGTCGGCTGCCCGCGCACGGCCAAGCTCATCGGCTCGCTGCGCAAGCGGCGGTTCTTCTTCATCGGCCGCGGCAACAATCTGCGCCATCCGATCTACATCGACGATCTCTCGGCGGCGCTGGAGCTGACCGCGGCGGCCGGGCCGGAAGTTGCCGGACAAACGTTCAACATCGCCGGTCCCCGGTGGATGACCGTGGAGGAGATGGTCGGTGAGTTTGCACGGGCGCTGGAGGTGCCGCCGCCGGCATTTCACGCGCCGCGCTGGCTCGGCCTCTCGGTGGGCTGGGCGGCGGAGCAGGTGAGCGCCGTGGTCGGCGCCGAGCCGCCGGTTTCGCGACGCACGCTGGCCTTCTTCGAGAACGACAACGCCTTCGACATCGGCGCCGCGCGCCGCGCGCTCGGGTTCGAGCCGAAGACGGATCTTCCGGGCGGCCTGCGCTCGGTCATCGCGAGCTACTCGGCCGCAGGCTGACCTCTCGCGCCACCGGGCCCGTAGCGCTCTGCTGCGCGAGCCGCAGGAAGGGCAGCGCCAGCCACCCGGTGAGGAAGCACCGCACCAGCCACCCGGCCGAGATGCCATACAGCACGCCGACGAGACCCCACTGACGGGTGAGGAAGGCGCCGGCGACGCTGATGACGATGGATCCCCAGGAGGCGAAGCTCAGGATGCGCAGCCGCCGCTCCTCGCCGCAGGACACCACCACGGCGGTGGTGAAGCCGCTCATGACTTTGAGCAAGCCGGAGATGAGGGTCGCGATGATCAAGGCGTGACTGAGATCGTAGCGGCCGGCGGTCATCCAGCGCGCGATGGGCGGGGCGAGCACCCAGATCACCCCGGAGCCTGCCGCGACCGTGACGAAGACCAGCCCCGCTTCGCGGGCGACCCTGGCACGCCGCGCGCGCGCGTCGCCGGCGATGCGCAGTGTTGGGATCAGGGTGAACTGCACCGCCGCCTGCAGCAGCCGAAAAGGCGAGCTGACGAGCGCCGCGAGCACGCTGTAGACCGCGAGATCGTGCAACCCCACGATGGGTCCGAGGAGCAGCCGCTCGAGCTGCATGAAAGCCGAGCCGCAGGCCTGCACCGACAGCAGCGACATCGCTTCCCAGCGCAGTCCCCACGCCCGCGGTTGCGCCTCCCCCGTGCCTGGGCGGCGGCGCAGCAGCCAGTAGAGAGCGGCGGCGCCGCTGATGGCGATCGCCGCCATGACGAGGCAGGCCGCGGCCGCCGTGCTGAACCCGATCGCCAGATCCAGGATCCCGACCAGGAAGAGCGCGCCGTTGATCAGCTGCACCACCCAGACCGCGAGGCGCAGATCCTGTTGACCCTGGAAGTGGCCGCCGACCGACTGCGCGACCCCGAGGGCGAGGATGCAGAGCGCGATGCTCACCACCATCGCCGCGGAAAGGTGATACACGAGGGCGGCGAGGAGCGCGGCCCCCAACGATATCAGCAGGCAGGCGCCGAAGGCGGCACGCCGCCAGCGGGCATCGAGCCGGATGCCGCGCCGCGCGGCGACCAGGTCGAAGCCGAGCGGAGCGACCAGTCCGCCGAAGGAGATGATGCCGAGCGCGAGCGAGACGAGCCCGTACTCCTCGGTGGGCAACTGTCGCGCGAGGAGGAGACTTCCGAGACTGAAGCCCACGCCTCCCACTCCCATCGCCGCCGCCGTGCGCAGCGATGCCGAGCGATAGAGCGCCTTCAGCATCAGGACACTGCCTGAAGCACCGGTCTGGGCTCGGGACGGGGCACCGACGTGATATCCGGCGGCAGGGCGCCGGCCTCATCGTGCCCTCCGCGCAGCAGCAGGCGCTCCCAGAGCGCGAGGTTGAGCAGGGTCCAGAAAAGGTGGCTGTGGTTGTGCCGCCGGGCCTGATGCTCCGTCCACAGGCGCTCGAGCGCCTCGCGGCGGAAGTGCTCGCCGATGAGGGGCGAGGAGAACACCTCATCGCGCGTCAGCTCCTGCAGCTCGCCGCGGATCCAGTTCTTCATCGGGATGCTGAAGCCCTGCTTGGCGCGCATCGCGATCCCGGCGGGCAGCCGCTCGCGCATGGCGCTCTTCAGCAGCCACTTGGTGGTGAGGCCGCGAAGCTTCGCGTGGGTCGGCAACGAGTAACAGAACTCCACCACGCGGTGATCGAGGAAGGGCGGCCTCACCTCCAGACCGCAGGCCATCGACATCTTGTCCACCTTCATGAGGACGCTGTCGGGCAGTACCGTGTTGAGCTCGACGTACTGCTCGCGCAGCCCGCGATCGCGCGGCGCCTGACTCGACCAGCGCTTCACCGGGGTGAACGGGTCGGTGTCGAGACCGCGCAGGAAGTCGGGCTGCATGATCTCGGCCGTCTGGGCCGGATCGCTGAAGTACTGCCAGCGGATGTGCTCGCCGTCGGCATCGAGGAGCGCCCCCTGGAGGAAGCGCTTGAGGACATTGCTCGCGCCCTTCTTCTGCTCGTTGTCCGGCAGGCAGGCGATGACGGCGCGGTAGAGGCGGCGGCGCAACGGCAGTGGCAGGCGATCGAGCCACGAGTTGGCCTTGCTCGCCCGGAAACGGTCGTACCCCATGAGGAGCTCATCGCCGCCGTCGCCGCTCAAGCAGACCTTCACGTAGCGGCGCGCCTCGGCGCAGATCAGCATGAAGGGCAGGTTGGAAGGATCGGTGGTCGGCTCATCGAGGTGCCAGACCGAGCGCTCGATGGAGCGAGCGTCGACCGGCTGCACGAGAAGCTCGGTGTGGCGCGTGTGGAAGTGCTCCGCCACGGTGCGCGCGTAGTCGAGCTCGCTGAAGGACGCCTCGCGATAGCCGAGTGCGAAGGTCTGTACGCCCGTCGGCAGCGAGCGGCTGAGGAAGCTGACCACGGTGCTCGAGTCGATGCCGCCGGAGAGGAAGGCGCCCAGCGGAACATCGCTCATGGTGTGCTCGGCGCAGGCGGACTCGAGCAGCGCGGTCAGCGCTTCCTCGTCGGGCTCGATCTCCTTCGGCTCGAGTGACCAGTAGCGGGTGAGACACGCGCGCCCGTCGGCCTCGAGGGTGAGGAGGCAGCCGGGCAGGAGCTTGTGGATTCCCTCGAACAGGGTCGCCGGCGCGGGGACGAACTCGTAACCCAGCAGATCGAGCAGGCCCTGGCGGTGCATCGCCCGCGGCAGCGTCGGATCCGCGAGCAGCGCTTTGATCTCGGACGCGAAGCGCAATTTCCCGTCCGCCAGTGTGTAATAGAGGGGCTTCAGTCCCAGCCGGTCGCGCGCCAACACCAGACGCCGCCGCGGGCCGTCCCAGATGGCGAGGGCGAACATGCCGGTGAGATGACGGGCGAAATCGAGGCCGTACTCCTCGTACGCGTGCACGATCGCCTCGGTGTCGCTGCGGCTGCGGAAGACGTGCCCCTTGGCCTCGAGGCGCGAGCGCAGCTCCAGATGGTTGTAGATCTCACCGTTGAAGGTAATCCAGATGGTGCCGTCTTCGTTCGAAAGCGGCTGCCGTCCGGCATCGCTCAAATCGATTATCGTGAGTCGGCGATGACCGAGGGATATGCCTTGAGCCACGTAGCTGCCGTCGTCGTCCGGTCCACGGTGAACCAGCCGCTCCTTCATCCTTTCCAGCAGACGCTCATCGCTCCAGTTGAATCCGCAGATGCCGCACATGTCGACCCCTTACTTGATCCCCTCGGCCCGGTCCCGCCGCTAGCGTCGCGCCGGTGCGCCGCGTCACCGCGCTCGAGCGGCAGCACGGCAGGAATGTAATGTGGATTGACCGGGAATGGTTCCCACGCGCAGCTCCCGCAATATGCAGGCCCAGCTTGCATCGTTCGCCTCCGGCACAGCTGTCGCTCACGCCCCCTCCCGCCGGTCGCGGCAGGAATGCTTTCTGCTAAGCCCAGGGACGTGTCCGCGGCGCACCCACTCAGACCCCCTCCAGAGGCGGCCATTTCCTCCCGGCAGCGACGGGCCCATCTTCCCGTCATCATTCATGCGGATGACTTCGGGGAGACGGTGGAGATCACTGAGGGGATCTCGCAGGCGATCGAAGCCGGCGTCGTAACCAGTACCACGGTCATGGTCAACATGCCGGGCACCGCGGAAGCGCTGCGGCGCATTCCCCAGCTGTCCCGCCAGGCGAGCTTCGGCATCCACTTGAACCTGTGCGAGGGCAGGCCGCTCACCCAGGGCGCCACCTTGCGGGGTGAGAACGGCGAGTTCCTGCGCAAGCGGGCGCTGGCGGCGCGGGCGCTCACCGGCAGGCTGTCACTGCCGGAGCTCGAGGCGGAGGTTGCCGCGCAGATCGCAGTGCTGCGCGATACCGGCGTCAGAGTGTCTCACCTCGACGGCCACAAGCACTTGCATCAGCTGCCGATCGTCTGCGCGGCGGTGGCCAACGTGCTGCCGCGGTTTGGCATCGAGCGGGTGAGAATTACGCGGCTGGCGAGCTGGCGAAAAGTGAAGGGCGCCTCGATGCTGGCGCGCGAGATCGCCGCCCGACACGCCGCGCACGTATTCGCTCGCGCGCGGCTGCGCTCACCGCTGCGCATCGTCGACCTGCGCGATCTGCAGGCCGGCGAGGGCCTGGCGGCGCTCAGCGGCGGGCGGCGCTCGCCCGAGCGCGTACCCATCGAGATCTGCTGCCATCCCGGTACGGCGGCCGCCGACCAAGGCAAGCCCGGCAGCCACCGGCGCAGCGACGAGCTCGAATACCTCCTCTCGCCCGAGTTTCGCGCGGTGTTGGCGGCGGGCGGCGCAGCGCTCGTGAGTTACTGGCGTGTATGAGTTCGGGGAGGACGGAACTCTGAGATCAGCCTCAGCGGAACCGAGAGCCACGGGAAAACATTCTGAGAAACACGATCACGGTCCCATGCGCATCCTCAAGCTCGTCCCGCAGGCCTTCTATGCTCCCAGGGGCACGCCGCTCAGCGCCTATCACCGTACGCGCGAGCTGCTGGCGCAGGGGCACGAGGTCGACATCCTCACCTACGGCATCGGCGAGCCGCCGCCGGGACTGAACGCGCGCCTCTTCCGCGCCCGCGGACCGCACTTCTGGCGCACGCTGCGCGCCGGGCCCTCGGGACGCAAGATCTGGCTGGATGTGCTGCTCTTCGCGAGCCTCATCGGCCGTCTCTGCCGTGAGCGCTACGACGCCCTCTACGCCCACGAGGAGGCGGCGCTGCTCGCGCGGGTCGCGGGTGCGATCTTCGGCATTCCGTATGTCTATGACATGCATTCCAGCCTGCCGCTGCAGATCACGGACTGGAAGTTCAGCCGCCGCCGCTCGGTGGTGGCGCTCTTTCGCTGGGTGGAGCGCTTCTGTGTGCGAGGTGCCTGCGCGGTCGTCGCCATTTCTCCGGCGGTGGCGCGGGCGGCGCGCAGCGCGTGCCCGGACGCCCTGTGCATCGTGCTCACCAATTACTTCGAGCCCGAGGAGTTGGCCGGCAGCGACGACCGCGAGCGCATCCGCGCCCGTCACGGAGTGGCTGCCGACGACAAACTGATCGTCTATACCGGCTCCTTCGTCGCCCTGCAGGCGCTCGACCTGCTCCTCGAGGCATTCCCGCGAGTGCTCGCCGCGGTGCCGGGCGCCCGGCTGCTGCTGGTCGGCGGCAACGAGGCCGAGATCGCGCAGCTGCGCGCGCAGGCGCAGCGGCTCGGGATCGCGGAGCGGGTGATTCTCGAGCGGGCGCGTCCGCAGGCGGAGGTGCCCGGCTATCTGGCGGCGGCGGACGTGTTGGTCTCCCCGCGGGTGCAGGGTATCAATCCCCCCGGCAAGCTCCTCTCCTACCTCGCCTCCGGCCGGCCCGTGGTGGCGACGGACACGCTGGTGCACAACCAACTCCTCACCAGCGACTGCGCCGTCCTCACCGCCCCGGATGCGGCGGGACTCGCGGACGGGCTGGTGCTCGCGCTCACCGACACGGCGCTCTCGGCCCGCCTGCTGGAGGGCAGCAAGCGCGTGCTCAACCGGCTCTGCTCCAAGGCCAGCCGCGATTCGGCGTACGAGGAGATCGCCTCGGCCGTGCGTGCCGCGGGTGAGATGCGCCGCAAGTCCGCACGCCTCGTCTCCTCGCACCCCCCGCCGCCTCACCGGCACTGAAGAACAAACTCGAGGAGCGCACATCGATGCGACCCGAAAGCCAGCCGCGGAACCCGGACGAGCGCTCGCGCGCGCAAGGCGCCAATCCACCGGAGCTCGCAGTCGTGACGGCAGGCCAGCCGCCGCACGGGCGGCGCGGAATGCTCGGGCGCGTTGCCGTCCTCGCGATCACTGCCGCGGTCATCGCGGTGCTCTTCGCACCCCCTGTGCGCCTGCGCGCCGAGGCGCTGGCGCTCGACCTGACGGGCCGCATTCCGGACCTGAGGCCCGGCGATCTCATCGCCATGATGCGACCCAAATCCGGGCAACTGCAGCTCGGCGTCCTGCTCGCCACGCGTAACCCCTATGTCGCGATCCAGGTGCCGCCGCTCGATGCGGCGCAGCAGGCGGCCGGCCGCAAGCTCTTTGCCGAGCAGTGCGCCGGGTGTCATGCGCCCGATGGCACGGGCGGGCCGGGAGCGCCGGCTCTCGTGGGCCGCACGCTGACGCACGGTGAGATGCCGTGGGCCATCTACCGGACCATCCGCAATGGCGTGCCCGGTACGGGAATGCCGCCGCATCCGCTCAGCCGGCAACAGCTCTGGGAGCTGGTCGCCTACGTCAAGTCCCTGCGGGTACCCGCGAGCAACAGGGGGCTGCCCGCAGAGCTGGTGGCGAAGCTCGATGCGGTCGATGTGCCCTATCAGGATCTGGCGCAGACCACCTATGCAAGCCGTGACTGGCTGACCTACGGCGGCTCGTACAACGCCAGTCGCTTCAGCACGCTGGATGAGATCAACACCGGCAACGTATCCGGGCTGGCGCTGCGCTGGATGTATCAGTTCCCGGGCAACAGGTGGAAGATCGAATGCTCGCCGCTCGTGGCTGACGGCATCATGTACATCACCGGGCCCGCGGGCGAGGTGATGGCGCTCGATGCGCTCACCGGCGCGCAGCTCTGGGAGCACGACCATCCCTTCAAGCTGATCGGCGGCGGGGAAGGCCCGCTCGGGCAGAACCGCGGCGTGGCGCTGCTCGGCAAGCGGGTGTTCGTGGCCACCTGGAATTCGACGCTCACAGCTTTGTCGGCGGCCACGGGCAAGGTGCTCTGGGAGCAGCGCGTCGGACCCTTCCCCGGTACCTGGATCAGTGCGGCTCCCCTCGCGTATCGGGACGTCGTCGTTGTCGGCGTCACAACACCGACGGGCGAGGGCCGCGGCTATCTTGCCGCTTACGATGTCAACACGGGCAAGTTGCGCTGGCGCTTCATGACCATCCCGGGTCCCGGACAACCGGGACATGACACCTGGGCCGGCGACTCCTGGCGGGTCGGTGGCGCCGGACCGTGGATGACGGGATCCTATGACCCGAGCACGGACGTGCTCTACTGGGGAGTCGGCGGTGCGCGGCCGGACTTCGATACCTCCACCCGAGCCGGGGCCAACCTTTATTCCGACTCGATGGTGGCGCTGCGCGGCAGCACCGGAAAGCTGCTGTGGTATTTCCAGGCGATGCCGGGCGACGATCACGACTGGGACACCGTGCAGGTGCCGATGATCGTCGACCGCACCGAGGACGGGCATGCCGACCGCCGGGTGGTGTGGGCGGTGCGCAATGGCTTTTACTATGTTCTCAACCGCGATACCGGCGCCTTCGTTCGCGGCGTGCCTTTCGTGCACGAGAACTGGGCCACCGGGCTCGATGCTCGCGGACAGCCGATCCTGGCGCCGATCAGCAGCAGCCCGCAGGGCCAGGTGGTGTTCCCGAGCGCCCGCGGCGGCACCAACTGGTGGCCGCCGAGCTACGATCCGGATGCCGACCTGACTCTGGTGCCAGTGCTCGAGCAGGGCATGACGTTCTTTCCCACTCGCTATTCCCTGCCGAGCTCGGAGTTGTCGTTCTACACTGCACTGCGCGCCCTGGATCCCTACACGGGCAAGCTCGTATGGGAGCATCGTGAGCCCGAGCGCACGGGCGACTCCACGGTCTCGGGAATACTCAGCACCCATGGCGGCCTGGTGTTCGCCGCCGCCGACAACCAGTTCTTCGCCCTGGACGCGAAGTCGGGCAAACCGCTGTGGAGCGCCGGCGTCGGAGGAACGACCTACGCGGCTCCGATCACCTTCGCCGTGTCGGGACAGCAGCTCGTCTCGGTGGTGATCGGCCGCTCGCTCCTGACCTTCGCCTTGCCGCCGCAGCCCGCCGCGGGGGGCATGAAGCCTGCTGGCAGTGGCCGGTATGAGAAAGCAAACCCAAACCCATCCCGATCTCGCCCGCCTGGCTGACCTCATCGCCGATGCGGAAATCGCGATGCTCACGACCGTGGACGCGGACGGCACGTTGCGCAGCCGTCCGCTGATGACGCTGGAGATGGACTCGCAGGGCCGCTTGTGGTTCTTCACCGAGCTCTCCACCCGCAAGGTGGGCGAGATGGATCAGCACCGCAAGGTCAATTTGAGCTACGCCGACGTAACGCGTCAGGCTTTCGTCTCGATCTGCGGTCGCGTGCGTCTGCTGCGCGATCCTGACAAGGCGCGCGAGCTGTGGACGCAGCGCGTGAAGCCCTGGTTTCCCTCGGGACTCGACGATCCCGACCTCGGCCTCCTCGAGGTCACGGTCGAAGAGGCTGAATACTGGGACGTACCGGCAAGCCGCATGCAGCGGCTCTTCGGCCTCACGGCCGCAGCCGGCGGGC
>Ga0335075_10003876_pt1 | contig 23479 bp, 29 predicted proteins | sample Lox_Sample_24_FD_206723 | JGI IMG/M metagenome (GOLD analysis project Ga0335075, IMG submission 206723) | Soil microbial communities from Loxahatchee National Wildlife Refuge, Florida, United States - Lox_Sample_2.4 | ecosystem: Environmental > Terrestrial > Soil > Wetlands | place: USA...
GCCACTAATGTTAGAAGTGACGCGTTTCTTGCCACTAATGGAAGTATAAGACTACTATTGCTTCCTGAGCTAAATAGTGGCATTTGAAAGGAATATCTGAGTTATTTATTGGCCCCAGTCGAATAATTGACGGCTCACTGGAGACATTTCATGATTGAAACAAAAAAAATACGGGACGCTTTGAAATGGCTCTGGGACAAAGCTGTAAAGCCCTTACTTGAGCTAGGCTTCCTGTACCCTCAAAGGCCACAGAGTTTACCTGGAGTCACTTGGATCACAAGTGAACTTGTCGGTCTGATGCCCCCGAGATGATGATCTTCGGCTCCAACTAGTACTCCTATATATGATATGCCTCTTGCGTCGGCGCTTTAAAACGTTTTCTTCCCAGAGAGCTGAGCAAAAGATCTCCTCGCAAGGTAGGAAGAGATGAAGATAAAGATTAAAAGAAATTTTGAGGATGCGGGAGCGACGACAGCCAAGTTGTCAATGAGAATAGTATCGCAGGTGACAGAAGCTAGGATAGCAACAACAACATACCAACAGGCAGTGGTTTACCCTCCCAAGAAGCAATATAGGAGTAAGTCTTCGCAGGCAAGTTGTGCCTGAGACACGTATCGATGTATTCCATTTAATTTAGCCTGTGAAGATTAACTTCAAAAGTCGGCTCTGCTCGTAACCTAACCAGGGGGGTTGGTTAAATTTGAACCGCCAAATCTACAATTGCAGCTTCGATCTCTCTGTTTTCGAGGGAAATGAAATTGACTCACTCCCTACCAAGAATTTGATGTCTGCATTAAGTTCTCAATTAATAAGGTCCAAGCTGGAGATTTATCTGTGACGGGGAGACACGTGGCCCACGATCACTTTCTCGCAGTCCTTCAATTTCCTGCCCAAACGCAAAACGCGGAGCCTCACCCTGTTTCAACGACCATGACGCGTACATACTGAGGATTGCATCGGGAGCGAATCCGAAACGCTTAAAAAGCGTTAGAGCGATGCGCATAAATGTGATATGTCCGCGATCGAGCCACTCTGAGATCTTTCCGGATTTTCGTCACGGGGTTTTCGCCAAGCTGAAACGTGACGCGCTTTGCCGTCACACAATTTAAGCTTCACGTCCGACAAATAAGTGGGGCTCCTCCAGGTTTCCGATACAATTGCAATGGCGCAATAGCATTTTATAATACGTGAATTCCCTCGAAATTTGGCGTTTTGGGGATTCACAGCTGGCTGTCGTTGTAAATATCGTTGTAAAATAGTCGCTCCTTTTCTGTACAATTCAAATCTATACAATCTCTAAGTCACCAATTCCGACGAAACAATCAAATTCCGCATTCAAAATTAAGGCGACGGTCTCGATCACTTCTCTAGAATAGCCTCGAGGCGTCTCAGAATCACACATCTCTTCGAGTCCCGGAATCTTCAAGTCGCAAATCCACCACCAGAACCTTTCCAGTCCGCCATCAAACGCTGCCCGAGGTAAAGAAAATGGGCGGCCTCGACTTCCTCTCCGGAATCCTCACTCCCCAGGCCTTTGCCGTTGTCTCCGCCTCCCCCGAACTCCTCGTCACCCTCATCCTTGTGCTGATCAGCATGAGCGCTCTCTGCTTGTTGGTCTGGTACGTGCATTTTGTGACTGGGAAGGCATATCCGAAGCCTAAGGATGAGAAGGCGAAGCCTTTGTGGAAAAAATTGGGGACCAGATTGGGGATTGGGAAGTGATGATTTGGGCTAGGGCTAAGGTAAAAGGTTTTGGGGGTGATTAGGGAAGGTTTAGAGGTGGTGGGGACAAGAGCTTTAGGCTTGGGTTTAGGGAAGCTTGGGGTTCGGTCATGTGTATATGGACTCAAAGAGGCATGTTTTTTGGTGTGATCAAAGACAGTGAGAGAAGGACTTTGATTAACTTCTTGTTGGTACTGCTGGGCGCTACCACCTGGAGAACTTCACTTCTAAAGAATATAGAGTAGGGATCTGACGGTCAAAGCAGCAGGGAAACATGGCGTCTACGGTTTGACACTTCACCGTTACCCCCATGAGAATAGAAAGGGGAATCTTTAGACTGATTAGAACATTTGATTGAGCTTCTCAAAACCTTGCCAGACGAAAGATCTTATGACAGTTTCATACACAGATTGGCCCTGGAGTAGACGCAGTTCCAGCAGTGCAAGTATGAGGGAAGTGTTCAGAGCCCGTCCATATGCCAACACACCAAGGATCATGTGACTCAACAGGTCGTGACCCTCTTATCTTCAAATAGACTTCGATACATTTTAGTATTTCTGACACAACTGCAATTGAACATGGCAATTCAAGGCCATGCCGGAAATTATCTCTATCTCCGGACTTCCCGCCGAACTTGGGGAACTGGGCAACATCCCCTGTAAATAGCCACGATTCTGCATGTCGCCTTGCATCCCATTTACGGGGCATCTTTAGACGACAACATGCATGTGGGGTGAAGATAGGACGCCCTTTGATGCAAGTCCAATTTTCGGGACCCGGAACGCTAGAGGCTTGCAGGAGGCGTAAACGTGGGGTCCAGGCGATCTTCGGCATCTGGGATCTTTGTTGGTCTGCGTCTGCACATGCATAGCCATATGCGTTCGGGGGCCTCGTTCTAGGATATCGTGCATTGCATCCTGCATCAGTGACGTTTCGGGTCCTCGGGCTTACGGTAACCACGGCACCTCGTGACCTCAGCCGTCATGTGGGACATGAGATCGTTGAAGGACATGGGAATGTATCCTGCATGCTATGCATTGGCATGAAAGCACGTTGTCCTATTTAAAGATAGCCTATGATATGTTATTTATTGATCACGGTTTCAGGTGATCACATGTCTGATAAGAATCACCTCTTTATTGATGATTAATCAATTAGTGAGAGCGCAGATACACAGCTACTATAGTCTTAGAAACAAGACTTGATGTAGCGAATGGCCAGCGCATCAAACTCCTACTAATATTAACCCTCAAGAACACATCGCAATAACCTGATCGTTTGACCAATAAGCAGTTCGGAATCGCCGAAAATTCATAGGTATGGATTGGACGCTAAAGCGCTGAAGACGCACTGCGTTCGTTCGCAAACCGGTCTGGGTAGAATTCCAACTATCCAATCATCGGGAGTGAGTCTGAAGGTTCAAACCTTAAAAATGCTGTGAATTACAATTGGTCCTCGACCTTGAAGTCTTCAAATGTGGGAAAGGTTTCGGAAAGGAGATAGCCACGTATCGGAAAGCTCCCCTTATTGCTCTCTTGATTGGTCGCCTTCCGCAAGACGATTCAATCCGACCGATTTCGAAATGAGTTGAATGCAGATCGCTGGCGAATCGAGAGTCGTTTTAGTGTCAGACCGCCTGCAAGTACCAGCAAGAGCATGTGCAGGCTTCTTACTTTGGAAAGGTATTTCGACATCTCCGGTCATGAGAAAAATTGTTGATAGTGTCGATGACTCTATTTCCCATGGCTGGGCATCTATAGAAGCCACATGGTCTATGACCAAGTCTCATTAGGCCAATTGAAGGCTTCTTCAAAACACCTCTGCTAACGCGCCATGCCAACATATCTACACCACTAGGCGAGGTAAGCACTCGGTATAATGCAGAGGTGGAAACCCTGTCGTGCAACCTATATGTGGTACATGGTTCTTAGAGCCTTATTCCAGAAGTCTGTCATTGTTATCCTCTCATCCAACAAGATTCTCCTCGGTGATTAATCAGAACGACGAGTACGCCTTTGGCTTCCCCTTTCGGGACAAGTTTTCTATCCTTCTATAGCTCAGAAGCAAATACCGTCACAACAGACACGCGGGTAGACTATCCGTGCATTAGCATGGAGTATTCGGGTGTATGTACATCTCGGGACAGTCTTGCAGCTCTGTCGAATTCTATGTATCAGGTGCATTACGTCGAGTCTCTCAAGATGTTGCGGTTTCGGGCAGGTAAGTATTCTCCGCAGATCCGAGGCTTTATCAGACCAAGCGACTTGAATTATGACGGCCTTGATGCAGGCTCAATTCGCATGGCTGGCAATGTACTTGGAAGCTATACGAGCTTCTCAAAAAAAGTATTGAGCCTGTTATTGTACGGAAGGGACCCGTGACATCATTGGTCTCTTCTCATGTCGTTTTTCAAAATGAAATGGCGGTACGACGTAGTATATAGCAGTATGTAGTAGGCTTCCGACAAGAGGTCCAATCCACCATATCCATTGATCTATTTTCGTAATGTTAGCCAAATATGCTTTTGGTAGGGGGTTCTAGAAGCAATTGGGGATTGTCAGACTTACACTGGAATTCCCCTCGGGCAACAGCGAAGGCGAAACACCTTGCAGGATTCATGCCTGCACCAGGATATCCAGGAGCTAGTCCAACGGTAGCAAATGCCATGAGCCCGAGTGTACAGGCTGTAAGAAATGGGCCAAGTTTCGGACCAAACAGTAGTCCTTGCCTAGGATCCAAACCGACGCCAAATGCAAGAAAGCTAGTTGAAGTTAAGAGGCACGTCAAGAGAGAGTTAGTGGACGCTTACAGAAGGATGAAACTCGATATCGCTTCAATCAAGAACATTTGGCCGTCGGAGATAGCGCTTTGCTCGAAGTAGCAGCCACCGCCACCGTATCTTGTATCAGTTAGTCCTTGGCAACTCGATGTAACAGGCATAACATACTGTTTGGTCAGCTCTTCTCCGAAGGAGCCGCGTATGAGGCCGCCTCCAATTGCAGCCCCCAGAGTCTGGCATACTATATAGAGAAAACCTCTTGAGAATCCAGTCAATGCGGCCGTAATGGTTGCGAAAGTGATAAGTGGGTTGACGTGACCTCCTGAAGAAGGAGAAAGTGCATAGATAAATAAGGCTAGAAGGAAAATATTCGAAATTCCCACATAGCCCGCCACCTGAGAGGTATTGAAGCTGCCAATGGTGATGTGTATCAGTGCAGACAGATAACATAAACTCATTGTTCCTATAAGCTCAACGAACTTTTGCATTATTAATCAGTCTCAAAACAACACCCATCGATATTATCTTAAAGAGTGAAAGGCTCTCCCTGAGGAGTTGAGGCATTTAATCAACAGGCATTATCCATTTTTAGCACTGGCGTCTCCCACTCGCTTAATGAAATTCATAACTCACAGCAGACTTCCATACGTTGATATCGTCCCAGCCCTCTGTAAAGTAGTGCTTGACGATACTCTTAATATCCCGTCTTGGAGCTGGTTTTCTTTTGTCTTGTCTCGAGTCGGCGGCGAAAGATCCCAAGAATTGTGCTCCTGGTGATGTGACCAATTTGGTGGACTCCGCTGGTGGTACTGCCTCCATGGTACCTAGAATCGTCGGCGTCGACTTTGTACCGTCGCTATCAGACAACATTTATGGCCGAAAGACACCACTTATCTATCCAAGGCTTTGCGCTTTTGATATTACTGCAATGCAATGCCATACGGCAGATACTGTTGTTTTATGTTGGCGTCGGGCAAGTCGGGTTCGGATAACTATCGTCACGTAAGCAATTTGCATTTCCAATAGCCCATTCATGTTTATGTAACTCTTCCTAATAACTTACAAAGAGAGATCGGTCGCATCAACTTTATCTCAGCGACAACTTTCATACGAACGGGTCGATTCATTCAATCTTATGTGCCGCCCCCAAACCGGTATTTATGAATAACGTTGACTTAGGGGGTACTAGGCACTATTCCTGTTCTAGGCATTGTTCGGCGACGCTAAACGTCGATGGTATCCCTGCTGAGCGACGACGCAGCGCCTTAAATCCGCGTTGCAGACATAGCAACTCCACGATTCGGTAGCGTTATTTTTGGTGTGCATAATAATTCGATATCGTACGAGGTCACCGGGCGAATTATATTTTCGAATAGTTTCACGTATCAGGACGCCTAGAGTTCTTCAACAGTTCTGGCACTCGATAGCCCCTGTGTAACGATTCGAGGCAGACGGCTGAGCATATCCAACTGCCCCAGCCTTTTGCAGAGTTCTTATTGGCGTAGGATCTCCGGATCTATAAATCAGGTACCCAGGTACCTTGCCAGATCGGTGGCCGGGGGTGGTGTCGGCGGAATGGGTCTTGGGACCCCAGCGTGAATGCGGAAGGCTTGGTATCCCTTCCTGTAGTCGGCTCAATGTCCTGCTTGCTTCAATAGGATTTGGGCAGGTATACAAAGTTAATTTAATCAGGTCAACTGTTTGCTCATTTCGGTCGTGAATTGGCTAGGTCGGTTCTGGAAGCTAATATACCTCATTGGCGCCCTTTCGGCGAATCCTTGTCGCTATTGTTACTATTCGACTTGTTTCAGTTAAAGTTCCGCATCTACGCATGGATTACGACGAGCTTATTATGAGGATAGATGGGGGTGGGCAAGGCTCAAGCAGATTAAAGTCAGTTCTACCTGAGGGCGTGCCGCAAACGACTGCTGAACTGTTTGATGCCATAGGGCGACGCTTAATCTAGAGACTACGTATGATGCTGGTGAAACAGAGCGAGCCATGCAGGTGCAGCCCAGCAACGACTTACAATTCATTACCTCACAAGCCCTAGACAAAGTCAAATCTCAAAAATCAAAAGGATTGTGCGATCTCAGGCCATGCGACACTTTCGGAATCGTGTGCCATCAACCTCCCACAAGTGCCAATCTTCATCCCCCACCGGGCGCTTGTTACCCCTCTATTTTGAATGCATCGTGCTCCCATGTCCAGCCTCATGGTTCCGCCCCTGCAGAATGCTTAATGACGACTACAGAGACCAAGGTCGTCATCTGGCGCCCAGCACAGAACTCGTGGCTGTTAGTGCAAGGATATCACAGCCCTGTTAGTGTGCTCGGGTCTGGCCGTGTGGATCGTTCGGATGTTTCCATGTTGAGATGAGCCCTTACATGAACTTTTTAGTTGATTACTGTAAGTGATACACGGGCTTTTCGGGTTAGAGCCTATACGGCCAACCCACCACCTACACAGCACTCAAAAAGTAGACTGAAGGGCTGCGTCGCACTCCTCTAATGCGTTTCAGATGCCTAGATTTTGACGCAAGCGGCAGTGATCAAATCTGGGTCAAGCTCACCCCTGGCTGCGACTTTGATACCGATCGCAAGATCCAACGAAGCGGTCTTCAAGGGCTTTAGTGCTTGGCTGGAAGTCGCATAACAGTTAGGAGTGGACGGCATACACCCCGGCCGTCGGAGATCTACCACCATGGGGAGGCCATCCGGCTGATAACAGCTGGATTTTCAGACCTTACCCAGGGTATATGTGATGAAATGGTTCTTGCAATAGTTCTCTCCCGTGGTTATGGCGTATGTGTTCTCATTCGCAAAATTGGGCCATATTCAATCTCACAGGCTGAATAGATATTGTTGGGATACCACGAAGATCTCAAGACACATGTAAGAGGTGTCGAACGTATTATTACAGTAAGGGTTGGCGTGGATAAGCTTGGACGGGTTGGAATGCTAAGAATCATGGTGTCTAGGTATGCGCCGATCTTGCAGATTACAATGTCCCCAAATTTACACGAAAAGGGTGAACCACTTCAAGAAGAGACCCAAAAGAGCTCATCCCCTAAAGACATTAGGCCTAGCGCCTCCACAGCTATCCAATGTTAGTATGCAGCCACACATCTTATGGGTTATGGATAGTAATGTGTCATTGGTACTTCGGGCGTTCGGAATGCTACCCTAAATGGTCAGATCAGCCTTAAACCCTTTAAATCGATTAATACCTTGTGTTCCTTATTTATCGAAATTAATGAGCATACGCCACGCACTCCGGCCGATGTATTGAAATTAACTGAAAGACGCAAAAACTTGAAGCAAAATCTAAAAAGCGTTCTTCAGTCCTTCAAGAGCTGTCCCTGAGCATAGCTGCGTCCTTGCGATACTCGTTGATGAACAAATCACTCTCAAGGCCCTTACCGCAGCGGCACCCACTGTCATCGAACTATCCCGTGGCTTGAAGATTGCGCTAGAACAAACAGATTTAAGCTTATATTAGAGCAGGGAAGCCAACTTCCTGCTGTGGGTCCCTTTTATTGGATACGTGTCTGGCCACAATGCAGGCACAGAAGTCATAGTTCGCTAATTTCATCCGAAAAGTAGTCCTGAATATTAATCAAAGGTTGGACGTCGAAGGACTAAAGAAAATCTTTCAAGATTTCCTTTACTCGGAGGCGCATTTTGGATTACTGTACATGGAATTGTGAACTTGGCGACTCAGTGATTGGAGCACCTGTATTTATAAGGGAAGGTAGTTCTGACATATATATATATATATAAAGCATTGCTACTTCAAAGCTATTGTGGCGCTGGATTTTAATCACATTAGTTCTTCAAGAGGATCCTCAAGTCATTCTTAAGCTCGTTCTTCTTGAGGATTCAATACTAGTTTCGCTTTGAAACTTCCTTCTAAAAGGTCATCAGCCGCTTTCTGGATTGCTCGCAGTCCCCCAGATCTCTTTTCACATGCAGGAGGCTCGATCTTGCGGTCTCTGATTACCTTTACAAGATAATCACCGTACCACCATTTAGAGAACTTCTCGAAGACTGGGCCCTCTTTTTGCGTCGCTCCGCTAAAGGTATCGTAAATTCTTTCCACGTTACCTGGCAACTCGACGTCTTTTCCAGGCAGGACGCAAGCAAATTTTCCTCCCTCGGGCTGCAAGAGATCGGCAATCGCATGTTGCGATACGGCGTCACCACTTGCCGAGAAGAGGTATGCATAAGGACCAAGGGCGCGCAGGTCGTTAACAACAGTCGGGGATTTATAATCTAGAACCGTGGATGCGCCAATGGACTTTAGATGAGACGCTGCACGTGGAGACGCAGTAGCTATGATGGTGTATCCAACACTCTTAGCATATTGCACAGCATACCAGCCTACAGCGCCTCCGGCAACCCAGATAAGGACTTTCTCCTCCGGGGCCGTTTCTGCACGTTCTCCTGCAGTCTGAAGCGGGAACGGGAGAGCAATGGCGTCTTCGAATGTGGCCTCGCCAATCTGTCAACATTAGTGTTTGTCACACACACACACACACACACACGTACACACAGGGCTTGCCGAAACAGGAATCGAGTACATTTACTGTCATCTGAACATTCCCAACGACATATCGTTGCCAAACTCCATTACTTTGTCATTCGCTTTTTGTAAGCCGGTGTATCCGAAACAATTCTCTCACCTATTCAAAGGGCCCTGCATCTGGACCAACCGCAACTATGGTTCCCGCAACAGTGTTCCCCGGAATGAAAGGATATGAAGTGTAACATATGCGTTACGTTTGATTCTCGCGTCATATGGCTAGATGGTGATGGCTTCATTCTACGAACGAGTCATTGGTCCGTCCGTATTGAAGGGACATCAAAGAGCTAACTTTGGTAAGGATTTCATCTCCGTTCACCTCGTACATAGGCGCCTCCTTGACGTCAAGATCTCCCTTTGCGGCTAGCTGCCAAGCTGCAAGGTTGGTGGAAGTAGTCATGTTGGCTAGATTCTTCGAGAAACAAAAAAGGGAGCCTAAGTGTTGACATTCACTGATACCTAATAGATACTATTAATTTGTACCCATCTGATAAGACTTTTAGATTTGGGTACCCGCAATTTCCATTTAACGACGCCTCCTATCCCGGTCATGTGGTCTGGGGCTGAAGCGAGACGCAGCCCCCAAGGATTATCCCTGACCGAGCAGGATATCCTTCCTGCCTGCAGCATCCCGGACGCCTTTCATGCAGGCTATCATGCGGGGCTCTGCTGACAACTACTGTATGATCTTCGCCAAGAATCTGCCAGGTTTTTGGGTATGGGCTAGCGACTTCGGCCTGCAGCTCCTCCGTGGGCAGCAAGGGCACTGCTTCTCCAATACACTAGCTCTCGCCGGCGGCCCAGCGGCCCCAGCAGCCCAGCACCTGTGCCACGAGCACGTTCGCTAGCGCGTTAGCGTCCCGCAGCGCTCAGATCCTAAGCAGGGATTCCTAATCTTCGAGTGGAGAGCCGCTGGTTACTCGTGGCCCATTTAACGCCCTGGAACACTAACAAGCCTCTAGTCAAGCCACACGCTACTGGCATAGGTTGCGATGTAGGCGCTGTCACTGCGTGTCCAGGCGGACGCTGATACGACGCCCTTCCGATCGATTATCTGCACATGCCCCTCCGAGTAAGCTATCCCGAGCATTCACCACATCGAGTATAGCGCTACGCATTTCCTGGCAAATTAGGGGTATTTTGCAGCTAATTGTCGGTTTTGACGACTGCATATCATTTAACCATCATTTACAATTGACACCACTCCATATTGGGCATGTTCGGGTACTTTTTGCCTGATGGGGTAGAAATGCTAGCTAGGCGCGACGGTGACTGATGTCCTACGGAGCTTGAATACTACCGGGACCTAAGACACGGGAATCTCAAACCCCACCGATCAATCATTGGCCTAAACAAGCCTAGTCCGTCATGTGCAGGCAAAGCATATACGCCAAGAAATTCGGGGTTCGTGGTTGGCCTGGCGTGGTGCATCATTATTGCACCCACAGCCCAATCGTACATTTAATTGTACCCAATCATATTTCAGTCGTCGGAAGGCGCACCTCGAGCCTTTTGAGGACTAAGCAGCCAATACGCACCCTAGATACGAGCTGCATACGCTCAATCGCCTTTGTCAGCGTGCATGCAGTACTACTGTCCTATAACGTATACACGAAGCCGAGCTATCTTAGTCCTGCACGCCTTGTTCTTTGTGGCGTGATTCTATACGCAGCCTGGGCCGGTTCGGACGCCTCGGGTCAACGAAAGCTAGATATGCTCATTCAAGGGTCCATGACTTTTTGGTGTATGTTGCAAAATACGGAGCGGCTACGGGAAAAACGTAAGCAAGCAAGCAAGCAAGCAGCAACGTGTGCTCGATCGGGGCTCGCGGTAATGGTGATCTAATCAGCTTGCATTTGGGAATATACTTAAGACACGAGACATCCAGATACTAATCACTTGCCTTTATTCTCTAAGACTCAAGAAAGTCACCATGAACCACTTCTTACCATCCACGCCAGCCCCCTCGCCTCCCTTCGCAATGGATGGGACGGATCCATCTTTGGTCAGTCCGACCACGAGCACAACCTCTTCCTGGTCTATGGTAAGTTGGATAATACTCATTTCATCCACGTCGAGACCCCATCAATGCTCATACCAGCACCTCAGGAAACCGACCCGCAGCTTTTTACGCCCGACGCCACTTTCTGGCACGACATGTCATCCTACATCTGCGCCTCGCCCAAGAGCCAATACGACCAATGTTATGACGACGCATCAGCTAGTCCCGACGATGTAATTTTTAAAGTGACACCGCGGGGCTCTCGAAGAGTACGCTCCAAGGAGCAATCCCCAGAAGTCATTCTGGTACATCTCCCCTCAAGCAGCACGTGACTTGTCATCTGTGATCATTATCCACAGGCCAAGGGCAGAACACAAAATAAAATCGAGAACACAACACTAACAGTAAAGCAGCGCCGGCGAGCCCAGAATCGAGCCTCTCAGCGTGCATATCGGGACCGCAAGGACCGCCGAGTCAAGGAACTCGAGTCGCAACTTGAAGAGATGGGCGAGCAAAATGAAACGCTCCGACGAGACCACGCTGAGCTATGTGCAGCTCATGAGAAATTAAAGGAGGAGCAGACACGATGGAGAGAGGGCAAAGAGGCCCTGGAAAACGACGACGCACAGTTGTGGCGGACTGAGACGTGCCTTTCTCCGGTGCTGGGTGAGAACGCAAAGGACCTGATCGAGAAGGGCCTCATGGTCAAAGTCATGATCTGCAAGAGGTGTTTTGGCAATGGAGCAGGCCCGACTACAGCGCACTGTGATTAAATGGCAGGGGGGGTGTTACTGGATTTTCAATATTCAGGATTTGTATGGAAATGGGACGGGACTGGCTTTTTTTTGTCTTCAGGAGTTTATTGTTCTCGAGCATCCTGGAGGCATCCTGGTGGCAGGAAATTTGGGAGAGCTTATGGGGCGGGTTTCTGAATTTTTGACGATTTTTCTTCTAGTTTTGTTTAATCTCTCGGATTCCTGGAGGAGGTCTTGATATCATGTCAAATTCGTACCAACTCTTTGTAATATGGTTTCCTGGTTAATATTTGGGTTTTACTTCTATACTTCTTGTCCATATGGCAGAAGCAATTACGGTATCTATGATCTATCATGTCCATAATGAAATGGCAATCTTGCCAAAATGTCAAAAACGTAATAAGCAAGGAGCAATGCGGATGTAACGTGCCATCTTTTCTATGACTCTACATAATCTTGCATATAGCCCCCAACCCGTGCCGTCATGCCGTTCCTCTCCGAGGAGACCTAGAATTCTTGAAACCCAACTCCTTCACCGAAATACATGATACATGCAGGCCCTGCCAACGCAAAGCGAACACGTGCCAAAACGTCAATCTCGCAAGAAACGCGATCTGATAAGAATATGCACGTTTATACCGTTCCAAGTCGTCATACCCAATCCATTCCTGGCTGTGTCAGTCACACAGAACCATCCGTCGTGGAAAGCATGTCAGGGTCAATCAATCAATAAACCTAGTCTACGCCAAGGCTTCATCACCTGCTTGTGAGCTTTTCCTCGGCACATACCCCAAGGTATCCCTACCCTACATCTTGTACCCTATCACGCACGACGCCCTTCGAATTCCCTCTACGTTTGATTCCTGGTATGTCAGTCACACCTTGCCTTACCCTAACGTATTTACCCTAAGCACCTCGCTTTCTGCAGGATCCCACCCTTGGTCACTGATCAACGCATCCACGAATGGAACCCTTACCCCATTCCTCAAGTGCTGCCTACCCGACCTCAGTTGCCGAACCCTGGACATCGTACCATGTTGCCGTCATCTACACTCAAATGTGCAGTTGGTGTGGCAGGTCTTGTTAATATCTGCGTCGGAGATACTATGATTTGCTGCAAGCCACTATACCACCATCACAACGCCACCAAGCACACCATTTCAAAACCGACATCCGTAAACGGCTCCACAGCGATGTTAGACCAACTCCACCGACGTCGGTGGTTCCCTCGCCCTACAGTAATCCCCAGGCTTTCGCCTATCGCCGGGCTTTCGCCTATCCCAATCACTATTGGACCCCTCCAAATCTCAAACCACAAACCAAAACTCAGCAGCCGTGCCAAATCCCGACAACATACATACCACTCGAGATACACCACATCCAGCTACCCTCGCAGATCCCTATGTACCACTTGCAGACTTCACACAGCAGCAGCAGCAGTAGCTAAGCAGCCAAGTAGCCAAGCAGCAATCATCGGACACACCCTCCGTCCCATGCTCCGGGTTAGTCAGAACCCAAAACTCTAACCTGCTCCCTGGGTCCATCATTTGAGGGCTTTCTTCACAAAGCGTACAGTACAAGGCGACTTCCCCCCAGAAAACGGGAGCTAATGAGCCTAAAAACGCGGTAACTACGGTAAGACATCCGGAAGAAAAGGGGGGGGTCCTAGTCAGCACTGGAAGAGGCAATCGCGCGCGGGGCGCGGGGCGCACAGTCCCCGAGTGGGGCGGACGCGGGAAGGGGCTGGTACTGTAAAAGTCGGCAAACGGAGGCGGGCTTTGGCGGGATTAGGTAGGGGAATGCGCTTTGTGTACTGTAAAGTCAGGTTTGTACGTAAAGATTCCCCCATTCCAGGTTGGGGCTGCAGGGTGGCCCAAGCCTTATGTAGTTGCCCGTGCCAAGCGCGCACAGTCAGCGGCGGGCGCCAATATGGGCTACGAGACAAGTGCTCTTTTTGCTGCGCTTTGTTTCGGTACATGCGTGCCGTGTGCTGCTACTAACCCCCCGCTAGACATACATCCGTGCATACATACATACATAGCTTTTTGATTTTGCAATCTTCCTGGGCATTCTCTGTTGTAGCATTAGCTTTTAGGAAGGCAAAGGGCGGGAAGGTAGGTGTTTCGATCGGATCGCGGATCGGCAGGGAGTTGTCGTCCCTGGATATGAGTGAGTGTTGTGTGTGAGAGAGAGAGAGGGTGGGCATGATATTATTTTTTTTTTTAAACTTGCTTTGTTTTCTTGCTCTCTTCAATCTTTTTTTGGCGGGTTGGTTCGGGTATTGCCGATGGCGGAGGGAACCGGGCGTATAGACGAGTGGAGACGAAGCAGCGAGATAAGAGAAGAGAGGAGGATGGATGAGAAGTGGAAGTGGAAATGGAAGTTGTGATGCAGACTTTGGAGTGGAATGAGATGGGTATGCATGTGGATTTGAATTGGAGTTGGGCTAGGGGAGTGTCAGCCTTTGATGGATGTGACGGATGCGTGCTACGGATGGGGGATGTTTCATGTCAGAATACGCCTTGCTAATGGGATGTGAGACTATCGAAGAGAAAAGGGAAGAGAATAGAGGCTGCCTATGGCGTCAGGAATGAAAGTAATCAAGGGAGCGAGATGGCATGTGAACTGACATCAGAATGACATAGTGGGTTATGAACGGAGAGTCATCTCCATGTAGTTTCTATGCGTCTTCGACGGACTGTACTATCTGACGTATCTAAGTACTATGTAGAAAAACTGTTCTTCTCATGCCATGTCCTGCAATGGCCCGTACAAATGCCGTCGACATGTAAGAATCCCCATGTAATGGAAAACCCTCATGATATTATAGAGATATGCCCGATCCTTGAAGCTTCAATATGCAATCCCTATGGCGCCTGAGTAAATGCTGTATCACTATCCCTGGTTACAATAATCTACAACTGAGTCTAAGCAAACGTCATCTCCATCTCCTTTTCTCGGAACTCGTCATCATCATCAGCCCATGCGTTATGTTCCAAACTCATGCTCATCACAGGCAATGTGTTTGAGCTCTTAAGCTCAGGTCGCTGTAATGTTGCTGCTCGGTCCGTTGGTTCTGTTATGGGAGGAGGAGACCAAGCGGGAGAAGGACTTCTTGGTTTGGTGAACGATGTTAACGAGCGAGCAGGCGAGTGGTATGCCGTGTCGAAGGACATTTGCACCTCATCAGCTGGATGGAGGTAGGGGCTTGAGAGCCCATGCGCGGATGGGTCTTGGTCGGATGATACCTTTCTGCTTGAAAACCCATATGTAGGTAATGGTGAGACTAGAATGTCGGTTTTTGGGCTCGTAGCATTGGCATCGTAGCTTTTTGTTTGTCGCAAGTCTAATCTTGACGATGCCGGGATCGTTGTTGGAGAGGTAAGATCAAGCTTCATGGGTGGTAAAGTCGACTTCAGCTCCCTGATTTCCATATGATCACTCTCCGACGAAGCTCGTTCCAACCTCATCGGCGGTAGAGTCGACGGTAGTTCTCTTACTTCAAAGTGCTCCTTTGCCAGCTCGGCTCGAATTGCATCGACATCGAATAACACCCCACGATTGCTATCCCCGTCCTCACCACCCTCTCTATCGTTTCCTTTTGATTCCTGATAAGTTTCCCATGCTTGCTTCTCCGCGGCTTTTTTCTTTTTGCGGCTAAAGAACCCAAATGTGCCCTTCGCCTCTTTTTCCTTTTCTTGCCTCTCAAATTCTTTTCTGGCTTCCTCAAGCTCGTTGATGAGCTCGCGTTGGCGCTGTTGATGGTTTTCAGGATCGGGGTCTTCAATCTCACTGAACTCATCACTTTCCACAAGGAAGCCCACCTCCCGAAGGAGACGGGGCATCGCGGTGCGATACGACATATGTCCAGGCACCAGGTCAGTAACGTTAACATTTTCCAGTCGCGGTATATCTTCAACAGGAGCGAGGCCTGCAACACGGCTGATGCCGCCACTTGTGAGACGAAACAAGTAACCCAAAATCCAGTCGTTCCTAGCATAACCGTTTACGAATCGGCCTGCTACCACAGTTCTTGCTTTGAGGTATTCGTCTCTGTTGGCAACGATTGGAGAGCCGAACAGGTACACATTCTGAACAATGCCGAAACCGCCTTTTCTCGCAAGCTCTTTTAGGCAGGAGAATATCATCCGAGATCCAAGAGAATAGCCAACCAGTGTGATGGGACGTGTACCCAGATTTCGCGCGATTAATGAGTCAGCAAGGATCAGTCCTGCAGCGTTCGCACGATCCAAAGAGACAGTCCAGGGGTTGTCAATTAGATAAGATAGTTTGGTCAATACAACTGGCAATTGTAGGGCAGCCATCAGCCCAACCAATATTGTGCTGCCAAGGACTTGTTGAAGGCCTTGCGTCAGAGCCTAGCACTATTAGTGACATCCCAGCTGAATGGTGGTTGACTACGTTACCTCAGTAGCTAAGATGTTAATGGTGTCTCCCATACTCGTTAACATCTCTGGCTCCCATAGAACAGAATATATGTCCCCCATAACGGGATCAACTGTACTGTACGGCAGGCGTACATCATCGATTTTGCCTGTCATCCAACCAGAAACGGTGACAATTAGATTCACTCTCTTATTGTTGTGCAACGGTCTATATTCAAATGTTTTGACGGCTCCAGTCCTTCGATTTGCTGCCCTGACCGCGATGATACCTCCTGAGGCTACAGCTGTAGAGGTGATGATTGCAGCTCCACCGGCACCGGCAAGGAAACTGCCAGTGCCCGCGACTCCTATTGTTGTGAAACCTGCAGCAAGGCCAGCGCCAATCACAGGAGCCAGTAAACCGGCAGAAAGGCCGATCACCAAGCCACCTCCCACCGTTGCAAGGCCCATCATCATGTAACGTTTCTTGAGCGCCATTTTCCTCCTTTGCTCCTTATGGTCATCCTCATTCCAGTTTTCCTTCTCAGCCGCCTGCTGCATTTCAAGGGCATCAGTGACACGCTTCTCGAATCGACATATTTCTGTCCATGACACGTTCATATGCTCTCCAACTCTTTCCAGTAACACCCTAGATCTAGCATCGTATACTGAATCAGCAACAAGTGTGAGAAACAGATCACAGAGAACAGTCCATCTTAAATCTATGTCAATGTTTTTCGAAGTGGGAAGCTGAGAGGGTGTCCGGACTTCAGGGAGATCGTCTCCTTCGTGCTCTACATACGGTGGTGGTGCCGAGGCCGTCTCTTCCTCAGGAGCATGCATTGATGAAGTAGAACCGTGAGAGACCTTCTCCATTGAAGCCACAGAACTCGGTCGCGGGGATGCCCCGGAAGCACTTGGTGGCTCTTCCTCTGCCATTGGATTCCTAACGCGGGAATTCTGCATCAAAGTAGGTGTGAGATCTGTAGGCACAACACCATGTTCAGCCAGCTGCTCAACCATGATTTGCTCTGCCGTGCTGATTTCCATATGTGCATACAGGCGCACCATCATTTTCTGAGACCACATCTTCATGGCTTCAGCGGCCAGGGCGGCCTCTTTCTTGCTGCCCCTAGTCTTATTCTCCATGTCTTCTGCCTCTTGTAACATTGCCGACAGAGTCAGACGGGTCATCCCCACATATGCAATCCTCTGACCTTCCGTGAGCAAATCCTTGGTAGCCCGCATTTGCGATACAGCATCCCGTTGTTCATCATCTTCTGGACCGGCAGCACTTGTACCACTAACCTCCTTGAATAGATACTGCGTATTCTCATCCATGCTTGTAGCTGATTGAGCATCCTCATCCATCTGAACTCTTGTATAACCCTTTCCTGCCCCACCAAGACTTCCATAAGCAGCGGCTTCTTCGTCCATCTCGTGTACTTCCCGCGCAATTAGCTTGTTATTGTCATCGTACATGTCGTATGGCGCAAACGCAGGCATCACCTGCCACTCATCCTCTTGAACTTCCTCTTCCTCGATCTGCTGCGGTGCAAGTTGCTGATGTGACCATTCTGATATACCTTTATTTGTTGAACTTTGCCCTCGCCGGTGACCTGGCACATTGCCCGTTTCCGCTTCGCTTTTGGTAACATCCTTGGCTTCCGCTGGTCCGGGCTCAGGGCTTGCTTCCGCATGCTCTTGGGATCTTTCTGGATCCCCTACAGTTGAGTCTGGCCTTTCCGCCGCTAACTCAGTATGTACCGGAGATTCTGTAGGCTTGGGAGGACCTTTTATTGCCTGCTTTGACGCTGTCTCTTGACCCTCGGAAGGCGGTGTAGACGGCGCATCTTTGAATTCGTCATCGTCGCTCTCGCTGCTATCGTTTGCGACTTTCCAAGTATTTATCGACGGCGTTGTTGTATCTTGTGCAGGTCTGGCTGTCGCCGCAGATCCATTCTGTTTAGATTGAGAAGGTTTCGGCCTCAAGTCCTTCGACGAGATTGTTCCAGAAAGCGACTCCGTTTCCGTAGTGGGACCTGATCCCATATTCTTTACAGGTAGTCCAAAGTCGTCCAACTCAACTGGTACATTTGCATCTGGTGCAGCAGTTTCTGTTAAGCCATTCTTGCTTGTTCTATGCTTCTCAGTATTAGAAGCATCAGGACTGGCAGGCATATTGCTCTCCTGTGCTATAAATCCCTCAACAGCGCAAGCCTTGGCTGTGCAAGCTCTTGCTGCGTTTGCAATTTCATGTGCACAGCAGCAACTTCGTGATCTTGCAGATCGGTCTTCTTTCCATATATAGATTCATTGGTTGTCAAAATCATAACGCGGGGATCATGACGACTATTGACCGTTGTGGCTTCATTTATGAAGGTTTCGGTAGTGGGCGCACGTGCCGCCTTAATCCGATATTATCGGAACATCCCAGGGTTTGTTGGACCAGCACTATATGGCTATTAAGGTCGTTGATGGTAATAATTGGTGCAATTGAGATGTTATCACGGGTTATGCAGTATGTCTTCTGGGACAGGGGCCTTGGACAAGAATGGGGATCGAGACCAAAAAAGCTGTATCTATGTGCCTAAATTGAGTATAGGTATTGTCTAGCCAGGGGAACATCATACTGTAATCTTAGCCTACTCGGTATGCTCATCTAGAAAACTCCAATGCACAGATCATTCTTATAGAGAACCTATATATCCCTCTGCAGTCGTCACAGTATCCCTTCCTCCAACTCCCGACTTATGTTTTCGCCGTCGCTTACGTTTGATACCTGTGTCTGAAGCTGTATCAATTATTTCACTCTCAACAGACTTGCCAAACTGGACCTTCGAATTTGCCTTTGGAGAAGCCTTGATCCCCTCACCGTCGACTCGTTTCTTCGACTTTTTGACAGCTAACGGATTGGGACCTTTTGGGCCTTTTTCATATGATTTCTTCCGTTTCGCTACACCCTCCACAACTCCATACTCGCTGCCGCGAAGTGTTGTCTCTTCGTCATCGTCTTCTCTCTTCCTTTTCATCCCTTGACTCCCGCTCGCCCTCCCACTCTTGAGGCCTGACCTGAACTTTCTCCTCTCTTCTCTTTCCCTATTCTCTGCAGTAACTCCAGCCATAGGCTCAATTATCATGACACTGCGCTTGATGTATAACAGCGGAACACCCATTATCTCTCTCATGACTTTCCTTACATCCAGGTTTTGACTAGCGACCACATAACGGTGTTTATTGGTTTTGCTACCCTTGGGATCAACCACAGAGGAAATACATTCGACAGCACTTAACGGCTCAGGGTACTCTTCAGGGCGGTGATCGCAGCGTCGACGTTCGAACAATTTAGCTTTATCTATGACATATGACATTCTAGGCTCGGATGCGGAGGCGTATAAATGTCGCATACAGCATTGTGTGATCACTGAATACGTTAGTCTTTGCGAGGGTACTTGAGCTTATAAGAAGTGTACTTGGCTTGACTTTTCCATGCAACGTACGCTCCAGCCCACCTATAAGGTCCATTTTAAATCTATCCGCATCCTTGATTATATCTCCATCGACTAAGGAACATTAACTTAGCATTGGTCCATAACGTCTAAGAGTATGTGGGGAAGAATTTTACTAAGGACTTGATATGGCTCGCGGAATCCAAAGCTTAGCCTATACTGCTGCATGAGCTTCCTGTACTGCTTTGATCTTTTGCCGCGCATTTTGAGCTGCAACAGCGGTAATCTTGGGTGGACGGGGATCTATATAGTGCAGTGGTTTTATCAAACATTGTGGTATCAGAAAGTTTTCGATCGTCAGAATTTAAGGTTGGGTCAAAGCTTTCTATCGCGATTTTTAGCGGCTGAAAGGCCCCTGTCCATATCCGCCAAGGTGGCAGAACCAAATGCTTGGTGGGAGCTCTGCAAATGCATCTTCTCTTTGACGAATCTGCTCTATCTCTATTGATCGCCATACATCTTAACCGTTGCTAATTTACGTTTCAATACTAGCATAAAGCTTGCAGAAATGTATTGCAACACCTGAGACCACCATCTTGCGGAAATTTGTCCAAATTCTCAACTCACCTACCTATGTCAGTATCCCAACTGTGCCTATATTACAGCTCAATGATCCTTAAGACTTGAAGCCGGATATATGGATGGCCATTCTTCTCTTGTTTGATTTCACAGAGACGACCTCCCTTTATAACTAGCCATGTTGAGTCCTCTTTAGGCAGACTTCAATTCGATGTGGAAGTGTTGTGAGTTTCCGAGGTCGGCCTAAGGTGAATTTCACAGCAACATACTGTATCGGCCAATTCTTTGCCTGCTCCTGGTAATTATTACCCTTTATTGCGTCTACAGAGAGCAGCGACCACACTAATATCGTCTAGCTTGCCTATCGAGTGTCAGAATGAGTCTAGAACGTAAAATGTTCGAAGCCTACCTCCTTCCATTGCTAGACCTTCTTCGATTGCATGCTCCATAAAAGGACTCTCTGCAAATGGATCTTGGGCAATTACACGGGCTGCGTTCATTAACCGGTCAGCAACAAACTGCATTCCACCTCCAGCACCAAACTTTCTATCATCGCCGCCTCCAGCTTCCCATTTTCCTATGCTTTTAACAACATTTGTCACTATCTCATGCTCCCAGAGGTTATCGATAACCCCATCTGACATGGCAAGCACAACATCATTTTCTTCGATCTCCACCTTGTCCATCACGGCATTTTCGCGAGGAGTATCTGGACTGTTGGTGCCTAATTGACGTGGACAGTCAAACCAATGCCACTGTTCTAAGGTCTTATACACAACTTTTTCCTCTCGGGGTCGAATTACCAAGATTTGAGAATCACCCAAGTTTGCTACATAGAGTAAGGGAGTAGCTGGCACATCGAGGTTCGAGCTCGATCGTTGAAAATGTAGTTGGGCTCCAGCCGCCGTAGTGGTGCCTTGCCATTCATTTGGCTCGGATGTTGCCTTGATCGTCTGTTCGTAAGCTCGCTGCAAATACTCTATGGGATTCGGTTCGTAAATTTCTCCAGAAGGCCTTGCTCGTGCGATATCATGCTCGATCTCCACTGCCCAGAAATGTAAGATCAGCCTCGACCAGAGCCTATATTCACATTAGTACGATGTTTATTGTTCAAATCATTAAGACATACCCTGCGTGCCCTCCCGGCCTGATCGACCAAGCGCCCACTCCATCATTAGCTCCAACAAAGTAATCACTGCCATACACTGCGTCATCTCCATTTGTATAGCCTCGAATGAGCTCACCATTGACGAACGCGCGCCGATCTCGACTTCTATTATGAGTGCTTAATGGCTCCGAAAACGAGCCAGATGGAGGTGAAAGGAAGGGTGGAGGAAAGGGTCGTGGTGGCCGTTTCGCAAAGAGTGCGAGGCCGGTCTCAAATCGAAAAGGTAGATGGCCGAGTTGAAGTGGGGGAACTTCAGTCCCAACACTTGGGTTTGATGTCTCTGGATTGAGACATCTGGGAACGGTTGAGACGAAGTTTCGGCGTGCTTGTGGAAGAATTGCACGCGCGATATCGGTTCGAACGACCGACCTCCTCATTCCAGCGTTATGAGGCGAAGTCTGTGTCAGAGTAGGGTACCTTCCACCATTGAATGTCCCTGTCGCGATGGCCCAACGGATAAGATTGGCGTCTCGCCGCACGTGACATGCCGGGTTCACTGGAGCTTTCCCGGCACCACGGAAGAAGACCGACTAGGGACATCGTGATGACGAAGACTACTTTCGTGTTCAAAAGCTAGGGCGATATTCATTTGTTCGGTTCGATTTTCAACATCCTCAATTCTACACATTAATACCAGTTAACTTTCCTTCCCTCTTGCAGTTCATCATAGGACTTTTTATTAGAAAGCATTTGTTGTAACGGCTTGTCGTCATGCCATATACAAGCTTCCAATTTGAAAGGTATGTGGAAATGAAATTGTACTCACACAGCTTGCCTGGCCCTGACGGCAAGCTTAACTTGAGCTTGATATATTTCCTCTATTAGAATGGTTTAAGTCATCGTAAAATCTATAAATACAATATGACGCGTAGACGAAAATTCTGTGTCAATACGAGGTGTCGCAGCGTTACCTCACAAATTTGATCTCGCTGGACGCGGTAGAATCGTAGGTAAAACTGAATAGACTTCAGTCAATACAAAATAAACAACAATCCACCAGTGCATCTATGGAAGAAAGAACAAAAATAAAAGAGGGAGGGCAATCCAAATAATCCCAGGCCATGGAAAGCCTGCGTGAATGCCTAGGGCGGGAAGAGCGACAGAACTTTCCTGGTGACGCGGGCGGCGGGCGCACCACGCTAAGTGAACATTAATTCTTGCCTTGGAATGCTGGCGAATGCACTGCCATTCTATGTCAACTCGGTACCAACCACATCTCTATTCATCATGCTTAGGCTTAGCTATTGATCCTTCGACTTGAGGCTCTGGAAAGGCTACGCCCAAATCCTCTACAACCTCTGTAGTAGTCGTCACCGCTTTTATTGCTCGCGCCATTTTAAGATCTAGCTGAGGCCTTGGAGCAGTCAAAGAAGTGTCCAGGCCGCCGGATCCCTACGGATCTTTGACGTGCCAAATTATAAGCAGCTTGCTTGGAGCGAACTTCTTGGCTGAGAAGCTGCTCACTCGGAAAAATGGCTAAAAATCGAGGTTGTTATTCACCGGATCAAAGTGTCAAGATGTGAATTGCTTGTTAACACTGCTTATTCATAGTACTTTCCTTTATGTCCTCGCTTTCGAATCGAGACTCACAGAGAAGTCCAAGTTCTATGTCGAATCTTCCTATGGGACCCTCACAGACTCGATTAGAACCACCTAGACAAGATGCTACCAGACAGAGACCAAGTACTCCGCCGTCAGCGCAACAACAATGGACCGCTGAGCCACGAGATTCTCCACAAACTCGCCCGGGACGAGAGCGGGCGCCAGGGGACCGTGTATCTTCCCGACCAATGTCCATGGTGCAAACTTACCAGCCACCCCTAATGGAGTTGACCCAAGATACGCTGCCCGAGCTCCAGCCAATTTTCAGTTACCTCAATAGCCACGGTAATAAGCTGTATCAAGAGGGGTACTTTCTGAAGCTGGACGACCAGAACTCACGTAATGAATTACCCTGTATAGATCATCTTTCAGAGCTAACGTACCTTAGATGGCAAACCGAATGCTGACCGATCGTGGACTGAATGCTTTGCGCAGCTTGTTGGGACAATTCTCT
>Ga0335075_10003877_pt1 | contig 23476 bp, 20 predicted proteins | sample Lox_Sample_24_FD_206723 | JGI IMG/M metagenome (GOLD analysis project Ga0335075, IMG submission 206723) | Soil microbial communities from Loxahatchee National Wildlife Refuge, Florida, United States - Lox_Sample_2.4 | ecosystem: Environmental > Terrestrial > Soil > Wetlands | place: USA...
CGCACTCGTGACGGGATCGCCCCCGGGACTCTCTGCGCCGCCGAGCACCTCGTCCGCGATCGCGTCGGCGACGACGTCGTGAAGGTCGCAGATGACCCCGAGGTGCAGCAGCGAATCGGTCTCGGCCGCCACGTCGCCGTCGCCCAGCCGCATCACCAGCGGAACCTCGGGCCCGACCTGCGAGGCGGTGAGACCAACCGCGACGTTGACGAGATCGTCGGAGGTGACCGCTGCGATCACCGCCGCGCGGGACAGTCCGGCGAGCTCGAGCGTCTCGCGGTCCTCCCCATCGGCGATCGCGACCGGGATGCCGGCGCGCCGCGCCCGGCGCACGCACGGCGCGGAGATGTCGCGCTCGACGGCGAGCACCGGCACCGATCGGTCCATGAGGCGCTGGGCGAGACGGAAGCCGATCTGACCGAGCCCCACCATGACCACATGCTCGCGGCCGGGCGCGGCGCGCTGCCCGACCAGCGCGGTGAGACGGGGACGGCTCAGGCGCCGGACCAGGGCAGCCGTGAACACCGCGACCAGCAGCACCGCGGTCAGAGCGGTGAGCGTCGAGACGAGCTTGAACCAGCCGGGCCCGTGGGCCGCGGCCTGGGAGTCGGTGATCGTCGCCACCACGCGGGCGCTGGAGAAGATCGCGTTGTCAAGGCTCTCGTGCAACGCCCCGAGCGCGAGGAGCACCTCGATCACGAGCACGACGATCAGACCGGCACCCGCCGCGGTGAGCAACCGCAACGCGTCATCGACCAGACGGACACCGCGTCGCCAGCGGCCGACCGGGTGCGCACCGGCCTCAAGGCATGAGGTCATCAGCGCGTCCGCCGCGATGTCGGCCGGCGAGATGATGCCGACGCTCGGGACGATGCTGTGCAGCTGGCGGACGATCGTGCGATCGAACAGCGTCGTCCACAGCGGCAGGTCGGGCCGCACGTGGGTCGTGAGCAGCGTCAGCCGCAGCGCCAGTGCGTCGTCGTGGGTGACGACGACGACCGCCGTCCAGCCGTTCTCGGTGAGCAGCACCTTGGCCTCGCTGTCGGTCTTCGGGGAGGCCGCGTAGGCGCGTCCACCAGCGTCCGCGAGCCGTTTGGCGATCGCGTCAGCCAGCGTGCCCGGGTCACCGAGGATCAGCAGATGCATCCGTGCCGTATACACGGCGCGCACCGCTGCTGCGTCGCCGCGACGTCGCGGCTCCGCCCACCTGGGGGGATGCTCAGACCGTCAGCTGACCGTTTCCAGCACCGGGGTGAACGCCGGCCGCTCGGTCATCGGCCGCACATCGACGGCGACCACCTTGTACTCGGGGCAACTGGTGTTGACGTCGGCAGACTGCCCGATCAGCAGGTTGGTCCGCGCCTCCGGGAAGTGGAAGCTGGTGAAGACGTGGCCGGGCTCGATCCGTTCGGTGATCCGGGCGTGCAGCTCGGTCTGGCCGACCCGGCTGCGGATCGACACCTTGTCGCCATCGGAGATCCACAACCGCTGCGCGTCGGTGGGATGGATCTCCAGCCAGTCGCGGTCGACCAGGTCCACGTTGTGGGTGCGCCGGGTCATCGTTCCCGCGTTGTAATGCTGGAGCACCCGGCCGGTGACGAGCACCAGCGGGAACTCGCGATCGGGCGCGTCACCGGGCGCCTTGAACGGCAACACGGCGAAGTGACCCTTGCCGGTCGGGTTGTCGAAGAACGTGTCGTACAGCGTCGGCGAGTCCGAGCCGTCGGGATGCATCGGCCACTGGGCCCCGGACCGTCCGATCCGCTCCCTGCTGACGCCCCGGTAGTGCGGGGTCAGCCGCGAGACCTCGTCGAGCGCGTCCCAGGGAGTCTCCCAGCCCATCTCGTGCCCGAGCATGCGAGAGACCGTGGTGATGATGTCGAAGTCGGTGCGGGCGCCGCCGGGCGGGTCGATGGCCGCCTCGACAAGCTGGAAGCGACGCTCGGCGTTGATGAACGTCCCGGACTTCTCCAGGAACGCCGACGCCGGCAGGACGACATCGGCGTATTTCGTGGTCTCGTTCTCGAAGATCTCCTGGCAGACCACGAACTCCAGGCTCTCCAGTGCCTTGACGACGTGCGCGGTGTCCGGGTCGGTGTGGGCGATGTCCTCGCCGAAGATGTACATCGCCTTCAGATCGCCGGCGATCGCGGCGTCGAACATCTCGGGGATCTTGTAGCCCACCTTGCGCGACAGCGGGACCCCCCACGCTTCCTCGAAGGAGCGCGCGGTGTCCTCGTCGTCGACCCGGCGGTAGGCGGTGTACGTGTCGGGCAGCGCGCCCATGTCCGAGCTTCCCTGCACGTTGTTCTGACCACGCAGCGGCAGCAGCGCCGACCCGCGCTTGCCGACCTTGCCCGTCATCAAGGCGAGGTTGCACAGCAGTTGCACGACCTCAGAGCCGTATTTGTGCTCGGTGACGCCGAGCCCCCACAGGATCGATGCGCTGCCGGCCTCGCCGTAGATGTGGGCGGCACGCTCCAGGTCGGCGGCGGGGATGCCGGTGATCTCCTGTACCGCCTGCGGCGTGTAGGCGTCGAGCAGCTCCTGCACGGCGTCGTAGCCGTTGGTGCGCTCGGCGATGAACGACTCATCGGTCAGGCCGTCGCGGCGCACCACGTGTGCCAGCCCCAGCGCCACCGCGGCGTTCGTCCCGGGGCGGTTGGCCAGGTGCAGCACCCCGTAGTCGGCGAGCTCGATCCGCCGGGGGTCGATCGTCACCAGCTTGCAGCCACGCAGCGCGGCCTGCTTGATCCGAGCGCCGACCACCGGATGGCCCTGGGTTGGATTGACGCCGATCAGGATCGCCACGTCGGCGTGATCGATGTCGCTGAAGGAGCCGGTCGCGCCCGAGAGCCCGAACGACTTGCGCATCGCGAACGAGGTCGGCGAGTGACACACGCGGCTGCAGTTGTCGATGTTGTTGGTGCCGATCGCGGCCCGGATCAGCCGGGCCATCGCGTAGCAGTCCTCGTTGGTCGCCCGCGAGGAGGCGAGGCCGGCGATCGCGTCCGGGCCATGCTCTGACTTGATGCGCTGAAGCTCAGAGACGATCCGATGCAGCGCCTCCTCCCAGCTGGCGGGACGCAGCTCGCCGTTCTCCCGGACCAGCGGCGAGGTCAAGCGGTCACGCGAGCGCGTGAACTGGTGGGCGAACCGGCCCTTCAGACACGTGTGGCCCTCGTTGGCGGGGCCGTCGAGCGCCGGGGCCACCGAGACGATGCGGCCGCCGCGGACGTTCGCCTCCAGGCGACAGCCCACTCCGCAGTACCCACAGGTGGTGGTGACGGTGCGGTCAAAGCGCTCGTTGCTCACGGGATCCATTCCTTTCCAGGCCGTCCAGCAGCGTGATCTCGGTGATCGCGTCGGTCGGGCACGTGTCGGCGCAGGCTCCACACGATACGCAGGTGGAGTCCCTGAAACCAGAATCCAGCCCGGCGGTCACGTTGGCGCCGAACCCGCGGCCGGTGGCGGTCAGCGCGAATGCGCCCTGCACCTCGTCACAGGCGCGCACGCAGCGCCCGCATGAGATGCACAGTTCGTGCTCGAACGCGAGGTACGGATGGCGGTAGTCGTGCTCGACCTCGTGGACCGTTCCCGGCCAGCGTGGCTCACCGGTCACGGCCAGCCGGTCGGCAACCTGCGCGAGCTCCGTGTGCGCCGCGGGCGCCGCCGGAAGCTCGGAGAGCACAAGCTCGACGACCGAGACCGCGACCCGGCGCGCGGTGGCATCCTCGGTGCTGATCTCCATCCCGTCGCGGCACGGCGTGGTGCATGCCGGCAGCGGCTTCGGGGCGCCTTCGACAGCGACCATGCACACCCGGCAGGCGCCGAACGGGGCCTGGCGCTCGTCGTAGCAGAGGGTCGGAACCCACCGCCCGGCCTGCTTGGCCGCAGTCAGGATCGTCGCGCCCTCCTCCAGCTCCACTCGGATCCCGTCGACGGTGACCGCGATCATTTCAGGCCAAGCTCGTCGGGGAAGTGGGCGAGCAGGCTGCGCAGCGGCGCGGGCATCCCGGAGCCGTGCGCGCACAGGCTCCCGAGCTCGAGCGTCTCCAGCAGCTGCTCGAAGCGCTCGCGGGAAACCAATCCCCGCCCACCCTCGGCGGCGAACATGTCGTGGGCGCGGCGCAGGCCGATCCGGCACGGGAAGCACTTGCCGCAGCTCTCATCCGCCCCGAACTCCAGGAGATGGATGGCGAGCGCGCGGATGTCGGTGTGGTCGTCAAACGCACAGATGCTGCCGTGGCCCACCATGCATCCCTCGGCGGCGAGTGCATCGAAGTCGAACACCGTGTCGAGCCGCGACGCGGGCAGGATCCCGCCCAGCGGCCCGCCGATCTGCACCGCCTTGATCGACCGCCCGTCCCGCATGCCCCCGGCGACCTCGTCGCACAGCGCTCGCATGCTCATCCCGAACGGCACCTCATACACCGTCGGCCGGGTGAAGCGCTCGTTGAAGCAGACGAGCTTCGAGCCGTTGCTCTCCGAGTCGGGGCTGAGATCGGCGTACGCCTGCGCGCCGTGGCGGGCCACGAACGGCATGTTGGCCAGCGTCTCGGTGTTGTTGACGACCGTCGGGTGGCCGAACACTCCCCGCTCGGCCGGGAACGGCGGCCGCGCTGACACCGTGCCGCGGAGGCCCTGCAGGCACGCCAGCAGGGCAGTCTCCTCGCCGACCACATAGGAGCCGGCCCCCTCCACGATCGTCACGTCGAAGTCGAATCCCGAGCCGAGAATGTCCGGCCCGAGCAGACCGTCGGCGCGCGCCTGCTCCGCAGCCGCCTCCAGGGCCGGCTTGGACCGCGGGTACTCCGAGCGAGTCAGGACGAATCCGTGGGCGGCGCCGACCGCGAACCCGGCGAGCGCGAGGCCCTCCAGCACCAGCGCCGGGTTCTGCTCCATCAGGTACTTGTCGATGTAGGAGCCGGGATCGCCCTCGTCGCCGTTGGCAACGATGAACTTCTCGTCGCCCTGGGCGGCCCGTGTGAACTTCCACTTGGTGCCGGCCGGGAACCCGGCCCCGCCGCGGCCGCGCACGGTGGCGGCCTCGACCTCGGAGAGCAGTCCTTCGGGACCGAGCTCGTCGAGCGCTCGCCGCAGCCCGGACCAGTTGCCCGGCCGGGTCAGCACGGGCTCGGGCAGCAGGCTCACCCATTCCGGCTCGGGCGCGTCCGCGCACGTACCGGCGATCGCGCGCGCCGGCGCGTCGGGGCCGGCGTCGACCAGATCGCCGTCGCGGACCGCCGGCGAGGAGTGGCAGAAGCCGAGGCACACGGTATGCGCCAAGGACACGCTGCCGTCCGCGGCGCGCTCACCTGGCTCCAGGCCGAGCCCCTCGGCGACCGCCTCGACGTGCGTGCCGCCGGTCGCGGCGAAGCACGCCGTGCCGGTGCACACCCGGACGTGCCGTTCCCCTCGCCGGACGAGCAGGTCGTCGTAGAACGACGAGATCCCGTAGACCGCGGCCTCCGGCACCCCGGAGAGCTCGGCGGCGCGCTTGCGGTCCTCGTCGGTGACCTCGCCGTGGTCCTCGACCGCAGCCTTGAGCACCGCCAGCGCGGACGGCGCCTGCACGCCATGATGGCGCCGGATCAGCTCAACCAGGTTGCGAGACAACTGACGTCCCAATCTAATCCCCCTTGCAGAGCTTGTCCATTGGCGAAGCGCACACAGTCCCCGCCGGCAGATGTGCAGTCTCGCGCTCCTGGGGCATGCCGCTCAAGAAATGTCCCGGTCGGTCGACATAAGGCCCAAGCGACGGGTCGTGAGGCATTCAATGATCAGACGGTTGGAGAATCTCCCTCTTCGCGTGCGGCTGTTTGGGGGCTTTGGCTGTGTGGCGGCGTTGCTCGTCCTCATCGGCGGCTTGGGCTTCTGGGGAGCGCGGACGCAGGGTTCGAAGTCCGCACAGCGCACCGCGCTCGAGAAGGTCGTCCAGCAGGTCGATCTGATGCGCTTCTATGACGCCGACGTGACCGCGTGGCAGGAGGCCTACGCGCTGGACGGGCTCACGGGCCCGATCAGTCGACACGACGAGAACCGCGTCGGAGAGCTTCAGGACAAGGCGGACGTCGAGCGGATCATCGCCAACTTCCCGCTCCGTCCCCTGACCCCGTCCGAGCGAGCCGATTTCCAGCGGGCGGTACGCGGCTGGGCCGCGTTCTGGCGAAAGGATTCACGCGTGTGGGCGCTCGTCCTCACGCACACGTTCGCGAGTATGCGGCTGGCCAACCACCAGATGAACGGAACCGTCACCGACACCTTCTTCCAGATCTCCCACGACACCGAAGCTCTCTCGAAGTCGGTCGACGCGCGCAGCGCGCGCCTTGCCTCGAGTGCGGCGTCGACCGGATCGACCGTCGCCGATCTGATCCCGATCGGGACGGTGGTCGCGCTGCTCGTGGCGCTGTGGTCCGCAATCCTCGTGACCAGCTCGGTGCTGCGTCCGACGCGGCTGCTCGTCGACCGGCTCGACAGCGTCGACCGCAACGACCTCGACGCACTTCGGACGGGGCTTGCCGCGATTGCCGGCGGCGATCTGACCCATCCGGCGGCGCCGAGTACCGAGCCGATCGCGGAACCGGGGCACGACGAGATCGGCCGCGCCTCCCGCAGCCTGAACGGCGTCATCGAGAAGGTCCACGCATCCTTGGCCGACTACGACGGGGCGCGGGTGCAGCTTGCCGACGTGATGGGCCACATCAAGGGCTCCGCCGAGCACGTCAACCAGACCTCCGACTCGATGGCCGCCAACTCGCAGGAGTCCGGTCGCGCCACCAGCGAGATCGCTCAGGCGATCTCTGCCATCGCCGACGGAACCGAGCGCCAGATGTCGATGGTCGCGGAGGTGCGCCACACCGCCGAGGAGGTCGATCGTGCCGTCCGCGACGCTGCACTGACCGCCCGCCAGGCAGCCGAGGTCGCGGGTGCCGCGCGCAGCGTCGCCCAGGACGGGGTCGGCGCCGCGGAGCAGGTGAGCGCCGCAATGTCCTCGGTCCGCGACGCCTCCGGAGAGGTGGAGGACGTCATCGGCGGGCTCGCAGCCAAGTCAGGCGAGATCGGGCAGATCGTCCAGACGATCACAACGATCGCCGAGCAGACCAACCTGCTGGCGCTCAACGCGGCGATCGAGGCGGCACGCGCCGGAGAACATGGTCACGGATTCGCGGTCGTCGCCGACGAGGTGCGCAAGCTCGCCGAGGAGTCCTCCGAGGCCGCTCAGGAGATCTCCAACCTGGTCGAGGTGATCCAGGGTGAGACCAGCCGCGCGGTCATGGTCGTCCAGAGCAGCAGCGCCCGCACCCAGGAGGGCGCACATGTCGTCGAGCGCACCCGCGAGGCGTTCCAGCACATCAGTGGGGCGATCGAGGACATGAGCGCGCGGGCAGAGCAGATCGCGGCCGTCTCCCACCAGATCTCGGTGAGCACCGAGGCGGTCCGGCTCCGGATCGACGAGGTCGCCACCGTCGCGGAGGAGTCCTCGGCGTCGGCCCAGCAGGTCTCCGCGTCGACCGAGCAGCACTCGGCGTCCGCCGAGGAGATCGCGGCCGCCGCGCAGGAGCTCTCCAGCGGAGCCGACGCGCTCACCCGGCTCGTCGATCACTTCCAGATCAGCTGAGCGCGGCGGTCAGCCGGCGAGCCCGCAGAAGTCGACCGCGGCGAGCGCGAGGGTCTCGACCGTCGCCACCAGATCGTCGACCGGGACGTACTCGTCGATGGTGTGCGGGATCGGCCGTTCGCCGCGCCGGCCGCCGTAGGGACCGAACGCGACCGCGGGCATCCCGGCGATCCGGTTGAACGCCGAGGCGTCGAACCACGAGTCGAGCGATTCGATCTCGTGCTCGCGCCCGACGGCGCCTGCGACCCGGGCGAGACTCTGCACGATCGCCTCCTCGGGCGACACCTCGAGCGGGGGCAGGTCGACCGACCACGCCACCTCGGGCGGGTTCTCGGCCAGCCACTCGTCGACCGCGCACGCACGGGCGACCGCGCTCTCGATCTCGCGCTCGACCGCGGTCCCGAACCCATCGGAGTCGGCCTGGGCGGGCAGGTAGGTGATGTCGAGCGTCGCCTCGCAGACCGCCGGATAGGTCACCCACCACTCGCCGCCCTTGATCATCGTGGTCACGATGCTCGGCGGGCGCAGCAGCTCGTGCTGATGGACCGCGCGGACGAGCCAGTCGGCCTGCAGGGCCTGCAGCTCGGCGAGGACGAGCATCATCTTGTCGATCGCGTTCACCGCGCCCCCGTCTCGCCAGTGCGTCTGCGAGACCTCGGCGTGACCGGGACGGCCGCGGACCGTGATCGTCGGCGAGAGGATCCCTCTGCATGCCACCCAGGTCTGCAGGCTGGACGGCTCGGGGACGATCGCCGCGTCTGCCCGCAGGCCGGCGGTGACCGACGCCGCGGCACCGGCACCGCAGTACTCCTCATCGGTGACCGTGTTGACGATCAGATCGCCGGCGAGCGGAACTCCGAGCTCGGCCAGGAGCTCCGCGGCGAGGACCATCGCGGCGACCCCGCCCTTCATGTCACAGGAGCCGCGGCCGTAGAGGAGGCCGTCCCGGACGACCGCATCGAACGGGTTGTGAGCCCACTCGTGCAGCGGCTCGGCGGAGACAGCGTCGATGTGGCCGTTGAAGATGAGTGATCTGCCGGAGCCGCTCTGCGAGGTGAACCGCGCGATCAGCTGCGGGCGGCCGTCGAATGGCAACTCGGAGGGCACCTGGCGCTCGCTGCCGGGCACCCCGGGGCCGGCGGTGAGCAGCTCCACCTCCGCGCCGGCCGCGCGCAGCCGGGCCGCGAGGTACTCCTGGAGCGCGGCCTCCTCCCGCGGGGGGTCCTCCGGACCGCGCGCGGTGGTATCGAACCCGACGAGCGCGGCGGTGAGCTCGACGACGGCGTCCCGGCGTTCGAGGGCGGCCGCGCGGATCCGGGCCTGCAGGTCGGTTCGTTCGCTCGCGGTGGCCATCGCGGGCGAGTATGCGGGAGGGACGCGCCCGGCTGAATCGGGATGTCCGTCGCCGAGGTTCGCCGCACCCGATCGCTCACCTCAGCCGCCCGGCGACAGCCTCGGGGGCGGAGCTTGCGCGGCGGCGACCCAGCGGGCTGCATCGGAAAATCACAACCAGAGCCTCGCGAAGCTGATTGGACGGCGGTGCCGTTGCCCGCGACGATGCGGGGGCGCTTCGGTTCGAGAGCGCAACCACACGATCCTCAGCGGGGTTCTCACATGTCATGCGAAGCGGTGGAGGTGCTTGTCGTCGGCGGAGGCCAGGCCGGCCTGGCGATGAGCGAGCACCTGAGTGCCGCCGATGTTCCGCACCTCGTCCTGGAGAGAGACCGGATCGCCGAGCGCTGGCGGACCGGCCGCTGGGACTCGCTGGTCGCCAACGGCCCGGCCTGGCATGACCGGTTCCCGTCCCTGGAGTTCGACGACGTCGGCCCGGACGAGTTCGCCTCCAAGGAGCAGGTGGTCGCCTACTTCGTGTCCTACGCGGAGAAGATCGCCGCGCCGATCCGCTGCGGCGTCGAGGTCGTCTCGGTGCAGCGCAACGAGGGCCGGCCCGGATTCCACGTCGAGACCACGGACGGGTCGATCGACGCCCGGTACCTGGTCGCGGCGACCGGGCCGTTCCAGCGCCCGGTGATCCCGCCGATCGTGCCCGGCGACGCCGCGCCCGTGCAGATGCACTCGAGCGCCTACCGCAACCCCGGCCAGCTGCCCGACGGCGCCGTGCTGGTCGTCGGCGCCGGATCCTCAGGGGTGCAGATCGCCGACGAGCTGCTCGCCGCCGGTCGGCGTGTCTACCTGTCGGTCGGACCCCACGATCGCCCTCCCCGGCGCTACCGCGGGCGTGACTTCTGCTGGTGGCTCGGCGTGCTGGGCAAGTGGGATGCGGAGACGCCCCCGCAGGGCGCCGAGCATGTGACGATCGCGGTCAGCGGAGCCCACGGAGGCCAGACGGTCGACTTCCGCGCGCTGGAGGCCCGCGGCATGACGCTCGCCGGGATGACCAGCTCGTTCGACGACGGGGTGCTGCGCTTTGCGCCCGACCTCGCCGCCAACATCGCCGATGGCGACGCCAACTACCTCTCGCTCCTGCATGAGGCCGACGCCTACGTCGCACGCATGGGCATCGAACTTCCCGAGGAGCCCGAGGCTCACGAGCTCGGGCCGATACCGAGGTCCGCCACCGACCCGCTGCGCGAGCTCGATCTGGCCGCGGCCGGCGTGAGCGCGATCATCTGGGCCACCGGCTTCGCGGTCGATTACGGCTGGCTCGGAGTCGATGCCTTCGACGCCGCGGGCAGGCCGAACCACCGGCGCGGGGTCTCGTCCGAGCCGGGTGTCTACTTCCTGGGGCTGCCGTGGCTGTCGCGACGCGGGTCATCGTTCATCTGGGGGGTCTGGCACGACGCCAGGTACCTCGCCGACCAGATCACGATCCACCGCAGCTACGCCTCATACGACGGGGGTGAGATCGCCGCCGTCGGCGAGCGCGCGGCGGATGTGGTCGGGCCAGGGGCGTGAGCGGGCGCCGTCCGGCTCCACCAGGCAGGTGACGATCTCCCCGTCGGCCGCGATGATCCCGTCGGCGGAGCGGACGGTGAGGCGGTAGCTGACCGACGAGCGGCCCACCGAGATGACCGCAAGCTCGACCTGCGCCTCATCTCCCGGATAGAGCGCCTGGCCGAACTCGAGCGACACGCGCAGTCGCGGCGTGTATCCGAACGTCTCCTCGACGACTCCCAGGGCGCTGTGCATCACGCGCTCGGCGGTCTCTCCGAAACGGACGATCGTGCGCCACCCCGCCGTCCCGGACGGATCGGCGTCGACTCGCTCGACCCGCTGGTCGATCCGGATCCGGGCGGGCGTCGGTGACATTCCGCTGACGGAGAGTACGCGGCTGTCTCGCGTGTGCGGTGCCCGTGTGACGGTAGCCTCACCACCCGTGGACGACGACATCCAGCTGCGGCGGCGCTCGGTCGGCCCGCCGGCCGCCCGCTCGGTGCTGCTCACGATCCTCGGGGAGTACGTGCTCTCACTCGACTCCGCGGTGTGGCAGGAGACGCTGATCCAGGCGCTCGGCGCGCTTGAGTACAAGAGCCAGGCAGCCCGCCAGGCGCTCGCCCGCAGCACCACCGCGGGCTGGCTGACCACCGAGCGCCACGGCCGCCGCTCGCGCGTGCAGCTGACCGAGCGAGCCGCGGTGATGCTGCGGACCGGAGCCGCTCGCATCTACGGGTTCGGAGAGTCGTGGGCGTGGGACGGACACTGGCTTCTGGTCGTGCTGCGCGTGCCTGAGCAGCGGCGCGAGGTTCGCCACCAGCTCCGCACCCAGCTCGCCTGGGCCGGCTTCGGCTCCCTGGGCGGAGGGCTCTGGCTGTCCCCGCACATCGAGCGCGAGGACGAGCTGCGCGCCAGCGTCGGCGCCGACTCGGTCGCCGAGCTCCAGTCGTTCCGGGCGGAGCTCGGGACCATCGGGGACCCCGAGAAGCTGGTGGCGAGCGCGTGGGACCTGGACAGCGTCGCCGAGGGCTACCGCGACTTCATCGCGCGCTTCGCGCGGGCGGCGCCGCGCACGCCGGAGGCGGTGTTCGCCGCGCAGACGCTGCTCGTGCACGAATGGCGGCGGTTCCCGTTCCTCGACCCCGACCTGCCCGAGCGGATGCTCCCGCGGGCGTGGCCGCGCTCCCGTGCCCATGACGTGTTCGTCCAGCGCCACGCGCTCTGGCACGAGACCGCCCAGGCGTACTTCGCCTCGCTGGAGGGGATCGCCTCCGAGGCCGCCGCCTGAGGCGGGAGTTCGAATGCGGGCGACATCTCGCTGACGGCCGTTGCGCGTCTGTAGCATGTAGCGGATGAGCGTCAAGCGACCCATTTCGCTCATGGCCGGTGGGCGCCGGCTCGACGTGCTCGACCTCGACGGCTCCCCGGATCTGCGCCCACTCGTGCTCCTGCACGAGGGGCTCGGCTCGATCGGGCTCTGGCGCTCGTTCCCCGCGTCGCTTGCGGAGCGCACGGGTCGTCGAGTGGTCGTCTACTCCCGCCATGGCCACGGCCACTCGGAGAACCCGGTCTCCCCCCGCACGCCCGCGTTCTTCCACGAGGAGGCACGGGAGGTGTTCCCCGCGTTGCTGACCGAGCTGGGCGTGTCCGAGCCGGTCCTCGTCGGCCACAGCGACGGCGGCTCGATCGCGCTGATCTTCGGCGGGGAGGCCCCGGTCACCGGTGTCGTCACCCTCGCGGCGCACCTGTTCGTCGAGGACATCTGCATCCACTCGATCGAGCGGATCCGCGACCGCTATGTCGACGGCGACCTGCGTGAGCGGATGGAGCGCCACCACGACGACCCGGACGCCGCGTTCTGGGGCTGGTGCGGCGTCTGGCTCGACCCCGCCTTCCGCGAGTGGACGCTCGACCTGGAGGCGAGCGCGGTCACCGCCCCGACGCTCGTGATCCAGGGGCGGGACGACCCGTACGGCACGCTCGCCCAGGTCGACCGGATCTGCGCGGCGGTGGGTGAGTCGGCGCAGCGCCTGGTGGTGCCCGGTGGGCACAGCCCTCACTTCGACGCCGCAGGCGAGGTGGTTGAAGCGATCGGGGAGTTCTGCTCGGCGCTGCCGTGAGCGCCGTGGAGCGCTCGTGAGGGTCGCGAGGTAGCGCGCCATCGGGGGATCCTCACCGGGCGCGGGTCCGGCCGGAGCGCGACAGCGGGGACGCACCCCGGCGCCAGAACTGCCCCCGCGTCTCCAGCCGCAAGTCCAAAGGGACGCTTCGGCGCCCCAGAGGCCACTTCTGCCCGCCATCGTCCGGGCAGACGGACGCGTGGGACGTTTCCGCGTCACTGACGCCACTTCCGCCCAACGCGGCCCCGCCACCCGACGCGTGGGCGAAAGCGGCGCCCCCCGGCAGTGGTCCCCTACATCGCGGACGCCTCGGGTCTCACCGGCTCGACCTGCTCGGCCGGCTCCGCGGCGGCCACGGACACCACCGACTCCCGCAGCGCAAACCGCTGCACCTTCCCGGTCAGCGTCCGCGGCAGCGCATCGACGAACCGGACCACGTGGGGGTACTCGTACCGGCGCATCCGCTCCTTGCACCACGCGCGCAGTTCCTCCGCAAGCACCTCGTCGCCCGGCTCGCCGGAGCACTCCACCACGGCCGCGATCCGGCTCGCTTCGTCGATCTGGACGCCGATCACCCCGACGCCCGCGACGCGCGGGTGGGCGAGCAGGCAGCTTTCCATGTCGACCGGTGAGACCCACAGGCCGCCGATCTTGAGCATGTCGTCGTCGCGGCCGACGTAGCAGTAGGCACCGTCCTCGCGCCGCTGGTAGCGGTCGCCGCTGACGAACCAGTCGCCGCGCATGCAGCGCTTGGTCTTCTCGTGCTGGTGCCAGTAGAGCGCAGCGCATGAGTCGCCGCGGACCTGGAGGGAGCCGACGGCGGGTCCCTCGAGCACCGCACCGAACTCGTCGACGAGTCGCAGCTCGTAGCCGGGGACGGGGCGGCCGGTCGTCCCGGGCTCGATCGCGCCCGGACGGTTGGAGCAGTAGATGTGGAGCATCTCGGTCGAGCCGATCCCGTCGACGATCTCGACCCCGAAGCGCTCGTGCCAGCGCTCGGCGACGTGAGCCGGCAGCGGCTCGGCAGCGGAGGCGCAGACCCGGACGGAGTCCAGCGCGCCGTCGGCCGCCGGGTCGGCGGTGATCGCACGGAAGAGTGCGGGCACGGAGAAATACACGGTGGGGCGCTGGGCGCGCAGTGTCGCCAACAGCGGCTCGGGCTTGCTCGGCCCGGACATGAGCACGGCGGTCGCGCCGCAGGAGAGGGGAAACGACAATCCGTTGCCCAGACCGTAGGCGTGAAACAGCTTGGTGGAGGAGAGCGTGATGTCGTCCCGACCGACCCCGAGCACGCCGCGCGCGTAGTGCTCGCACGTGTACTCGATGTCGTGGTGCAGGTGCACGACCCCCTTCGGCTTGCCGGTCGAGCCGGAGCTGTAGAGCCAGAACGCCATGTCGTCGCGGTGGACCGCGACCGGCGTGAACTCGTCCGGCTGGGCGGCGAGCGCGCCCGTGAGCTCGACGACTCCCGGTCCCTCACCCCCACGCACGAGGTAACGCAGCGGCCCCACGCCGTCGAGCGCCGTGTGCAGACGAGGCAACGTGCCCGCGTCGGTGACGACCAGCTCGGTGTACGTGTCAGTGACGTAGTGGCGGAAGTTGTCGTCCTTGTCCTGGTGTGACACCGGGACCGGCACCACTCCGGCCTTGAGCGCGCCGAGGAACACGATCGGAAAGACGATCGTGTCGTCGAGGACGAGCAGGATCCGCTGCTCGCGCCGGACACCCAGCGAAACGAGCAGGTTGGCGGCGCGGTTGATCTGGCCGCGCAGCACGCCATAGGTGAGCCGGTCCTCGCCGGCGATGTACGCGAGCTTGTCGCCCAGGCCCGCCTCGACCTGGCGATCGACGATCTCGCCGAAGTTGACCAGCTCCGCGGAATCGGTGCTCAGCACTACTCCTCCCTCTCTCTCGTGTCCCTGTGTCCCTCAGTGACGCCGGACGACCACCGCCTTGGAGTCGGTGTAGTGGTCGAATGCCTCCGATCCGTGCTCCTTGCCCAGGCCGCTGGACTTCACCCCACCGAACGGCAGCTCGTCGTAGACCTTCGTCGGCGAGTTGATCCAGGTGTACCCGCAGTCGAGCTCGGCCGCGGCGCGCTCCGCACGGTCGAGATCGCTCGTCCACACCGAGGAGCCGAGGCCGAACGGCGAGTCGTTGGCCAGGCGCAGCGCCTCATCGAAGTCCTGCACCCGCCAGATTGGGAGCGCCGGCCCGAACACCTCCTCCTGGGCCATCGGCGAGGCGTGGGGCGGCGAGAGCACGACGGCCGGGCGATAGAAGTGACCGCCCGCCAGAGCAGGATCGTCAGGGCGCTCCCCGCCGACGAGCAACTCGCCGCCGGCGGCCACGCTCTCGCTCACCTGACGCTCCAGCAGCTCGAGCTGGCGGGCGCTGTGGAGCGGCCCGAGCTGACTGTCGGGATCGGATCCGCGCCCGACCCTCAAACGGCCCGCCTTCGCCACCACGGAATCGATCACCTCGTCAGCGACAGAGTCCATCACGTAGACGCGCTTGATCGCCAGGCACGCCTGCCCGCAGTTGTAGAAGCGGCCCATCGCGGCCGCGCTGGCCGCCTTGGCGAGGTCGGCGTCGTCGCAGATGATCATCGGGTCCGATCCGCCGAGCTCGAGCGTGACCCGTTTTGACCCTGCCGCGGCCAGAGCAGCCACCCGCTCACCGGTGGGTGTGGACCCGGTGAACGCGACCTTGCGCACCTGCGGGTGGGTGACCATCGCCTCCCCCGCCTCCGCGCCGGTCCCGGTCACCACGTTCAAGACTCCGGCGGGCAGGCCGGCCTCGCTCAGGATCTCCGCCAGCCGCAGCGTGGTGAACGGAGTCGAGTCGGCCGGCTTGGCGACGACGGTGTTCCCGCACAGCAGCGCCGGGCCGAGCTTGTTGCACAAAAGCGTCGTCGGGAAGTTCCAGGGCACGATCGCCGCGACCACGCCCAATGGCCGCCGCAATACGCGGCCGTCGACGTTCGTGTCCAGCCCGTGGACGTAGACGCCGCGGACCTCCTTCTGCAAGCCCGCATAGTGCTCGAGCGTCTCCGCGGCCTTGCGCAGCTCGAGCTTCGCCTCGCGGATCGTCTTGCCCTGCTCGGCCACGAGGATCGGGGTGAGCTCGTCGACGTGCGCCGCGAACGCCTCGGCGCAGGCGTGCAGGATCGCGCCGCGGTCGGAGTATCCGAGCCGCGCCCAGTCCGGGAACGCCTCAGAAGCCCGCGCCACCGCCTCGTCGACGACCGGCGCGTCGGCCCGGGTCACGCGGCCGACCAGCTCGCCGGTGCCGGGATTGACGATCTCAAGCGTCGTGCCCGCGATCGGCTGGAACTCGCCGCCGATGAAGACGCCGCGCTCCAACACGGCCGACTGCGTGGTGCTCATCTCAGCTCCCTGTGAATTCCGGTGTGCGCTTCTCGCTGAAGGCGGTGAGTCCCTCATGCGCGTCCTGGGAGCGGAACAGGTTCTCCACCAATTCGCGCTCGAGCGCCATGCCATCGGCGAGGGGTCGCTCGATGCCCTCGTACACCGCGCGCTTGATCTCGGCCAGCGCCAGCGGCGGCAGCGCGCCCAGGCCCGCGACGTGCTCATCGAGCGCCTCGCGACTCGCAAACACCTGGGAGAGGATCCCGAGCGCATGGGCCTCATCGACCGACAGCTGCCTTCCGGTCGTCAAAAGCTCCAGCGCAGGCCCCACGCCGATCAGCCGCGGCAACCGCTGGGTCCCCCCGTTGCCGGGCAACAACCCGAGTGACACCTCGGGCGTGCCAAGCCGGAAGCGGCCCTCGATGCCGTAGCGCACATCACACGCGAGCGCCATCTCCAGCCCGCCCCCGAGCGCGTGCCCGGTGACACAGGCGACGAACAGCTTGGGCGAGCGCGCGATCGACGCCAGCGCCTCGTGCGCGCTGCTCACCATCTCCATGTTCGCCTCGACCTCATTGGCGAGGAACCGCTTCACGTCCGCCCCGGCCGAGAAGAACTTCTCACTCGCCGAGCGCAGCGCGATCACACGCGCAGTCGGGTCCTCGGAGGCGGCAGCGATCGCCGCGGCGAGCTCCTGCACGAACGCGATGTCGTAGGAGTTCGCCGGCGGGTTGTCGAGCGTGATCGAGCCGATCGTGCCCTGCGAGGTGTAGGTGACGCCCATCAGACCAGCCCTCCGACGACGACGCTCTTGAGCTCCACATAGCTGTCGAGCGCCTCGATCCCGTGCTCCTTGCCGTAGCCGGAGTCCTTGATCCCGCCGAACGGCAGCTCGTCATAGCCGTAGTGGATCTGGTTGACCCAGGTCATGCCGGCGTCGATCTGCTGGGCCGCCCGGTGGATCTTGCGCACGTCGTGGGTCCATATCGAGGAGCCGAGACCGTATGGCGTGTCATTCGCGCGCGTGATCGCGTCATCGAAGTCGGAATAACGCAGCACCGGCAACACCGGGCCGAACACCTCCTCTCTCATCAACCGCGAGTCCGCGCCCGGCTCGGCGACGACCGCCGGCTCCAGGAACCAGCCCTTGTCGTTGCCGCCGTTGCCACCACCGCACAGGAGCTCACCGCCGGTGTCGACACCGTCCTGCAGCTGATCGGCGAGCTCGTCACGGCCGGCCCGGGTGTGGATCGGTCCCATCCGCAGCCGCGGCTTCTCCGCCTTGACCGTGCCATCGCCGGGCTCGTAGCGCTTGACCCGCTCGACCAGTTGAGCCACGAAATCGTCATAGACGCTGTCGTGGACGAACACCCGCTTGCAGCCCAGGCACGCCTGGCCGGCGTTCCAGTAGCGGCCGATGATCACCGCCTTGACCGCGGCGCCGACGTCGGCGTCCTCGCACACGATCACCGGATCGGAGCCGCCGAGCTCGAGCGTGACCCGCTTGAGCATCGGGCTGGCGATCGAGGCGACGTGACGCCCGACCTCGGTCGAGCCGGTGAACGCGATGCGCCGCACGTCGGGATGCGACACCAGCGCATCGCCGATGGCGCCGCCACGACCGGTGACCACGTTGAGCACCCCGTCGGGGACGCCCGCCTCGCTGAACAGCCGCGCCACCTGCAGCGTCGCGAGCGGCGTCGTCGCCGCCGGTTTGGCGACGACCGTGTTACCCATCGCGAGCGCCGGCGCGACCTTCGTGCCCAGCAGCGTGAGCGGGAAGTTGTACGGGGTGATCGCGACGCACACGCCCATCGGGCGACGGATCACCTGGCCGTAGGCCGGACCGAATGCGGAGGGGAGGTCCTGGTAGCTGCCGGTCACCTTGGTCGCGGCCTCCGCGTAATACCGGACGCCATGCGCGAGATGGTGGACCTCGCCGGCCGCCTCGGCAAGCGGCTTGCCCTGCTCGGCGGTGAGCACCGCCCCGATCTCCTTGGCATTTGCCTCGATCAGATCGGCGGCCGCGGCGAGGATCCGACCGCGCTTCTCCACATCGGTCGCTGCCCACTCCGCAAACGCGCCGTTGGCGGTCTCGACCGCCCGCTCGACGTCCTGCGCGGATGCCGCGGGGACGCTGCCGATGACCTCCTCGTTGGCGGGGTTGAACACCTCGAGCTCCTCGCCCGCGGTGCCGCCCAACCACTCTCCGCCGATCAACATCGTTGCCTCCACAGCACGCTCCTTTGTCTCAGTTCTCCGCGAGGCCGTCCGAGACGACCTCGCTCCTCTCGAGGTAGTACCGGCGCCGGGCCTGGTAGTTCTGGGCCGCGGACTCCACCCAATCCCGGGCGGAGCCCGACAGCTCCTTCTTGACCTGTGCGGGCACGCCCGCGGCCAGGACGCCGGCCGGGATCTGCTGGCGCTCGGAGACGACCGCGCCGGCGGCGACCATCGCCCCGGTCGCGACGTGCGCGCGTTGCAGGACGATCGCGCCCATACCGATCAGCGAGTCATCCTCGACGACGCACCCCTCCAGCAGCGCGCCGTGGCCGACGGTGACCCGGGCGCCGACCCGCGTCGGCAGGTCCTCCGCGCAGTGGATCACGACGTTGTCCTGGACCGAGGTCTCCTCGCCGATCTCGATGTGGGTGATGTCGCCGCGCAACACGGCGCCGAACCAGATGTTCGCCCGGTCGGCCACTCGGACGTCGCCGATCAGAACGGCCGTCGGGGCGAGGTAGACCTCCGCGCCGATCGTCGGCGTGACTCCGCCAAGCGCGACGATGGTCGCCATCAGCGCCCCTCGAACCGTGGCGGCCGGCGCTCACGCGCGGCGGCCAGCCCCTCGTGGTGGTCGGCGGACTGCAGCAGGGTGGTCTGGGCAAGGCTCTCGGCCACCATGCCGGAGCGCAGATCGACATCGGCGGCGAGCGCCAGCAATCGCTTGGCGGCGCCGAAGGACAGCGGTGCCCGTTCGAGCATGCGCAGGGCGCGCCGATGGGCGGTCGTCAGCAGATCGTCGGATGTCGGGCAGAGCTCCGAGAGAAGCCCGGCCTGCAGCGCTCCCTCTCCGTCGAGCTCGTCGCCTCCGAGCACGAGCTCGCGCGCCCGCGCGAGGCCGAGCAGCTTGACCAACCGGGTGATGCCGCCGTGCACGGGGACGAGGCCGACGGCGCCCTCGCGGAACAGAACGCGCGTCGAGGCAGCGCCCACCCGCCAGTCGCAGGCGAGCGCGAGGGCCAGCCCCGCGCCGGTGACGGCGCCGTCGATCGCCGCCACGACCGGCTTCTCGAGCCGCTCGATCGACTCGATCAGATCGGTGAGGGCCCACGACACATGGCGATAGACACCCGCGTCATGCAGCTCGGAGAAGCGGCCGAGGTCGCCGCCCGCGCAGAAGTGCCCGCCGGCGCCGCACAGCACGACCGCGCGCACCTCGGGATCCGTCGCCGCCAGATCGAGCGCCCCGGCGAGCGCATCCCGCAACTCGGGGTCGATCGCGTTGCGGCGCTCGGGCCGGTTGAGCGTCAACCGCAGCACTCCTGCGTCGCGCTCCTGAAGCAGCGCACCCTCGATCACGCTTGACCGCATGCTCATAACACTATATCGTGTCGCTCGTCAGTCAAGTGTCAAACGAGAATCTTTTCGCCAAGGGGATCCCAGATGACAGCCGCCGCACCGACAGTCGAGGAACTGGCGCCTCGCACGGAGGAGGAGGTCCGTGAGCATCTCGCCTCCGGCAAGCTGGTCGAGGGCCTCACGCACATGTCGCCGGAGTACCTGAAGGGAATCCGCCGGATCCTCACCGTGTCCGCCGACACCGAGCTGATCTCCGCACCCGCCTACCTGCGCGCCGCCCAGCACGCGCCCGCGCTCAACAACTTCGGCTCGGCGGTCTCGATCATCCAGGACGAGCTCGCGCATGCGCACATCGGCTACCGCCTGCTCGCCGACCTCGGTGTCCCCAAGGACGGGCTCATCTACGAGCGCGACCCCGGCGCGTTCAAGTATCCATACGCGTTCGACGTCCCGCTCGACTCCTGGTACGAGATGGTGCTCGCGAACGCCCTCTATGACCAGGCGGGGTTCGTGCTGCTCTCCGATGTGCACCAGTCGAGCACGTTCGGGCCCTGGAAGCGCGCGCTGGCCAAGGTCGACAAGGAGGAGACATTCCACCTGCGCCACGGCCGCACCTGGGTCAAGAAGCTGTGCGCCAACCCTGAGGACAAACGCCGGCTGCAGGCATCGCTGGACTGGATGTTCATCCTCACGCTCGAGTGGTTCGGGCTGCCCGACGAGCGCAAGAAGCACGGGATCCAGCTCGAGTACGGCTTCAAGGGGATGTCGAACGACGAGTTGCGCCAGACCTGGATGGCGGCGGTGGTTCCGTTCATGGACGAGGTCGGCCTGCGCGTCCCGGCCCATTTCGACGCCGACAGCGACCGCTACGTGATCGACTGCCCGTTCCCGGCGGCGTTCGACGCCGAGGCCAAGCGGTGGCTGCTCGACGACGGTCCGATCAGCTGGGAGGACGTGATGGTCCGCTGGAAGGCGCGCGGGCCGATGAACCACGATTACGTGGGGCGGCTCCAGCGGGGCTATCGCGGACAGATCGCGATCGCGGCATGAGCACGGGCACGCTGATCACGCGAGAGCAGGCCGAGGCCGAGGCCGCAGCGGCCGGTCCGCTCGCCCCGACTCAGGCGGTCGAAGCACGGCTGTGGAACGCCCTGCGCGACGTGGAGGATCCGGAGATCCCGGTGTCAGTCGTCGGCATGGGCCTGATCGTGTCGGTCACCTACCGGCCCGAGGACCGCAGCGTCGATCTGGAGCTGACGTTCACCGCGATGGGCTGCCCGGCAACGGACTTCATCGAGGATGACATCCGCGAGCGACTGCTCGCCGAGCCCGATGTGGACGCGGTCCGGATCGAGGTGGTGTGGGACCCGGTCTGGACCCGCGGGCGGATTCGCGAGGAGGCGCGCGCGACGATGCGCGGCCTGGGGATCGTCGCATGACGGGTGACGTCGACCGCAGGTCCGAACTTGCGAGGACCGGAGGGCGAAACCCCCAATCTGTCTGGGAGGTGTTCGCCCGGCGTGAATACGAGGAGCCGCTGCATCACGTGGGCACGATCACCGAGGACGACGAGGACCTCGCGCTGGTCTCCGCGCGCTCGATCTACGACGAGCACCCCTGGATCCACATGATCATCGTCCCGCGCGCCGCGATCAGAGAGGCGATCAAGCCATGAGCACCACCACTGAACAGGACGTCGCCACCGGCTGCATGATCAGCCTGGTCGGCGCGCTCGCCGACAACAAGGCTGCCCTGGGTCGCCGGTACGGCGAGTGGGCGGTGAGCGCCCCGACACTCGAGTCCGCGGTGGCGGCCGCGGCGATGGCCCAGGACGAGCTCGGCCACGCCCGCTCGACCTATCCGGTGCTCAAGGCGCTCGGCGTCGAGGAGCCGGACGAGACCGGGTTCGGCGGCGACCGGCGACTCGCGCTGCTCGACTCAGAGCTCGCCGACTGGACGACGATGATTGCCGCCAACCTACTCGTCGACGGCGCGCTCACCACGTTCGTCGCGGGCTGCGTGGACTCGAGCGTCACCGCGATGGCGCAGCGCGCTCGCAAGATCCTCCAGGAGGAGGGATCGCACCGCGTGCACGCCGAGGCCTGGGCCCGGCGACTGTGCCGGGCCGGTGATGCACAGGCGGACCTGTTGATCGCGCGCCTCACCGAGATCTGGGAGCAGAGCGCGCGCTTCGCGGGGCCCGACGACGACCCGGGCGTGGTGGCCGCGGTGCAGCTGGGCATGTTCTCGCTCACCCCGGGCCGCCAGCGCGCGATGGTGCGCGACTGGCTGGTGGCGCTGCTCGAGGCCGAGGGCAGGAGGATCGAGCTGCCCGAGCCCGCCGACTGGTCGGCGTGGGACCCGCGGACGCGGCGCTGGTCGGCGTGAGCCACGCGCCCGACTGCCCGTTCTGCGGGGCCGAGGCGGTCGAGCGGGTCGGTCAGTGGGGCGGGCAGATCATCACCGCCCAGTGGCGCTGCGAGGCGTGCGGCTCGTACTTCGAGGCGATTCGGGACGAGTTCGACGACCCGGCCCCGGCGGACGATGCCCGATGACCATGGACGTCGCGGCTCCTCCGGAGCGCGATGAGCTGTTCGCGCCGCGGGCGGTCAGGATGCATACGCGCGCGGATGGCACCCGCCTGCTCGCGGCCGAGCAACCGCTCGGCACACCGGCCCGCTCGCTGGCCCACCTCCTCCGCGCCGGCGCGGAGGCGCACCTCGGTCGCCTGCTGATCGCCGAGCGCTCCGGACGCGGCTGGCGGACGCTCACCTGGGGCGAGGCTCGCGCCGGCGCCGACGCGATCGCCCAGGCGCTCATCGAGCGCGGGCTCGGCGCTGGGCGGCCGCTGATGATCCTCTCCGGCAACTCCATCGACCATCTGCTGCTCACGCTCGGCGCCCTGACCGCCGGTGTCCCGGTGCTGCCGATCAGCCCCGCCTACTCGCTGAACTCGCGGGACACCGCGCGCATCCGCTCGATCGCCCAGCGCTGCCGGCCGGGGCTCGTCTACGCCGAGGACGGCGAGGCGTTCGGCGGCGCGCTCGCCGCGCTGCGCGACATCGTTCCCCTCCAGGCCGCGTCCCGGCGGTCGTCGAGTGAACAGGAGCCCTTCGACGTGCTGCTCGCGGTCGCTGCCGGCGAGGAGGTCGAGCGCGCCTTCGCGGCGATCGCGCCCGACACGGTTGCCAAGGTGCTCTTCAGCTCCGGCTCGACCGGCGAGCCGAAGGGCGTGATCAACACCCACGGCATGCTGTGCGCCAACCAGCAATCGATCGGTCAGGTGTGGCCGTTCCTGCACGAGGAGCCGCCGGTGCTCGTCGACTGGCTGCCCTGGAGTCACACCTTCGGCGGCAATCACAACCTGGGCCAGGTGCTCGCGCACGGAGGCACGATGTACATCGACCCCGGACGCCCGGCGCCCGGCGCGTTCGAGGCCACGATCGACTGCCTGCGCGAGATCGGCCCCACGATCTACTACAACGTCCCCGGCGGCTGGGCGCTGCTGGCGACCGCGCTCGAGTCCGATGCCGAGCTGCGCGAGAACTTCTTCTCCCGGCTGCGGCTGATGTTCTATGCCGCGGCGGCGCTGCCGGAGTCGGTGTGGATGCGGCTCCGTGCCACCGCGGACGGGCACACGCCGCGCGAGATCCCGCTCACCGCCTCGTGGGGATGCACGGAGTCCTCCCCGGCGGCGACCAGCGCCCACTTTCGCTCGGCGCGCTGTGGTTGCATCGGGGTGCCGATGCCGGGCGTGGAGGTCAAGCTCGCGCCTGAGGGGGAGAAGCTCGAGATCCGCCTGCGCGGCCCGTCGATCACCCCGGGCTACCTGGGCGACCCGGCGGCCACCGCCGCGGCGTTCGACCACGAGGGCTTCTACCGCACCG
>Ga0335075_10003878_pt1 | contig 23470 bp, 17 predicted proteins | sample Lox_Sample_24_FD_206723 | JGI IMG/M metagenome (GOLD analysis project Ga0335075, IMG submission 206723) | Soil microbial communities from Loxahatchee National Wildlife Refuge, Florida, United States - Lox_Sample_2.4 | ecosystem: Environmental > Terrestrial > Soil > Wetlands | place: USA...
GGCACCGGGCCGACTGCACTGCGCGAACTCTTACTGGACGACGATGACCTTCTCGGCCTGCTGGCCGCGGTCGCTCTGCGTGATCTCGAACTCGACCCGCTGGCCTTCTTCGAGGGTGCGGTACCCGTCCGACTGGATCGCTGAGAAGTGGACGAACACGTCCCTGCCACCGTCTACGGCGATAAAGCCGTACCCCTTGTCCGGGTTGAACCACTTGACGGTGCCCTGAGCCATTCCAAACAACTCCCTAACTGCTGCTCGGGCCTCGGGTTCCGCCCTTGCAACCGCGGAACCCGTGTCGATCGTCGACCGCTGAGCCGTGCAGCGCACGCTCTCGCACTCACACTCGCCTTGTCGGCGGCGACCGGAAACGACCTTACCGTGTGCAGCGCGTTCTTGACGCCAGATACTAGGCAATCACCCGCACACCGGTCGCATTGAGGGCACTAGGCATCAGCAAGCGAGAGCGATTACCCCGTCCCCAGGGAAATCAGGAAGCCGCGCCCGCACGCGATCCGTGCAAGGCCTCGAACGCTTCCGTGGTGGGCGCGATGGCCGAAGGGATGGTCACCGCCGAGTCCACGGCGTCCAGTGTCTTCAGCCCGTCGCCCGAGTTGATGATGACCGTCTCCGCGGCCGGGTCGAGCTGCCCGCTCGCCAGCAGCTTGCGCAGCACCCCGACGGTCACGCCGCCGGCCGTCTCCGCGAAGATCCCCTGCGTCCTGGCCAGCAGCTGGATCGAGTCCACCACCTCCTGGTCGGACACGTCGGCGATCGAGCCGCCGGTCCGCCGCACCACGTCGAGCACGTAGGGACCGTCGGCCGGGTTGCCGATGGCCAGCGACTTGGCGATCGTGCTTGGACGAACTGGCTTGACCACGTCCCAGCCGTTGGCGTAGGCCTGCGACACCGGCGAGCAGCCAGTGGCCTGCGCGCCGAACACCTTCCACGGGGCCTGGTCGACCAGTCCGAGGGAGGCCAGCTCGGAGAAGCCCTTGTCGATCTTCACCAGCTGGGCACCGGACGCGATCGGCACCACGACCTGCTCGGGCAGCCGCCAGCCGAGCTGCTCGGCGATCTCGAAGCCGAGGGTCTTAGAGCCCTCCGCGTAGTAGGGCCGCACGTTCACGTTGACGAAGGCCCAGTCGTCGTACTCCCCGGCCAGCTCCGAGGCGAGCCTGTTCACGTCGTCGTAGTTGCCGTCCACGGTGACGAACGTCCCGCCGTACACCGCGGTGGTGAGGATCTTCTGGTACTCGAGGTTGGCGGGCACGAGGACGACCGAGCGGATGCCGACCCTGGCCGCCGCGGCCGCGACCGCGTTGGCCAGGTTCCCCGTCGACGGGCAGGCCAGGACCTTGAACCCCATCTCCAGGGCGGCGGCGAGTGCGACCGCGACCACGCGGTCCTTGAACGAGTGCGTGGGGTTGCCCGTGTCGTCCTTGATCCACAGCCGCCGCATCCCCAGCTCACGAGCCAGGCCATCGGCGCGGACCAGCCGGGTGAACCCCGGCTGCGTGCTCGGGCGCGACGCCATGTCGGCCGGGACGGGCAGCAGCGGGGCGTAGCGCCAGATGTTGACCGGGCCCGACTCGATGTCCGACCGGCTCAGCCGAGGCAGGTCGTAGCCGACCTCCAGCGGCCCGAAGCACTCCGCACAGGCGTAGTGCGGGCCGAGCGGCATGGTCGCGCCACATTCGCGGCAGGTCAGCGCGACAGCGTTCCCGAGCTTAAGCGTCATGGGGGCGAGGCCTCTCTCTCCCATCTTTCCCAGCGACCACCTTGGCCGCGGGCCGGAGTTGGCACCAGCTACGCGCGAGGACCTCGCCACACTAAGCAGGCTCACGCGTCGGTTGCCGGGGCTTCACAGGGCCGATCCCTCCACCCCTCTGGATGAGCGTTATTCAGTTGTGCTGAAACAAGTGTAGCCGACGCCGGTTAACGTGGCCCGCTCCCCCGGTTCGTGACCATCGTTACTAAACTGCAGGTATATGAGTAGTCACCTGCGCCATCCAGTCCTCGTGGCGTCGAACCGGGGCCCGGTGTCGTTCAGCATCGGCGACGACGGAGCGCTGACCGCCCGCCGGGGCGGCGGCGGAATGGTCTCGGGCCTGTCCTCCGCCCTCGCCGCCAGCGCCACCGGCGGCTACGAGGCGCGCGGCGGCTACAGCACCGGCGGGACCGCGCTGTGGGTCTGCGCCGCCATGAGCGACGCCGACCGGGCCGCGGCCAGGCACGGGGTCGTGGCGGCGGGCGAGTCTCCAGGAGACGTGCCCGTGCTGATGCTCGACATCCGCCCGGCCACCTTCGAGGCCGCCTACAACTCGATCGCCAACTCGGTGCTCTGGTTCGTGCACCACATGCTGTTCGACACGCCGAACCAGCCGCACTTCGGGCGGGAGTTCCGCGCGGACTGGGCCGCCTACACCGAGTACAACGCGGCCTTCGCCGCCGCCCTGGTCGAGCAGGCCGGCCCGGGGAGCAAGATCCTCATCCAGGACTACCACCTGGCGCTGGCCCCCCGGCAGGTGCGAGACCTGCGGCCGGAGGCCAGGGTCGCGCACTTCTCGCACACCCCGTGGGCGCCGCCCGCCTACTTTCGCATGCTCCCCGACGACGTCGCCACGGCGCTGCTCGACGGGATGCTCGGCGCCGACCATCTCGGCTTCCTCGCGGGCCGCTGGGCCGACGCGTTCCTCGCCTGCTGCGCCGAGGTCCTCGGCGCCGAGGTCAGTGACTCCGGGGCCAGCGGCCGGACCGTCACCTATCGTGGCCGCACCACCACCGTCGCCGTCCACCCGCTCGGGGTTGACGCCGAGTCGCTGCGGGAGCGCGCCCGCCGCGACGACGTGCAGGCGCACAAGGCCATGCTGCGTGCCCAGGGCGGCGAGCGCCAGCTCATCGTGCGGGTGGACCGAACCGAGCTATCCAAGAACATCGTGCGGGGCCTGGCCGCCTTCCGCGAACTGCTTGAGAGCCGGCCGCAGTGGCGGGGGAAGGTCAGCCACCTGGCGTTCGCCTACCCGTCACGCTCGGCGATCCCTGAGTACCAGGCCTACACCGAGCGGGTCAGGCAGGCGGCACGGGAGATCAACGAGCAGTTCGCCACGCCCGACTGGACGCCGGTGGTGCTCGAGGTCAAGGATGACTACGCGCGGTCGCTGGCGGCCTGTGCCGTCGCCGACGTGCTGCTGATCAACCCGATCAGGGACGGGATGAACCTGGTCGCCGAGGAAGGCCCGATCCTGAGCGAGCGCGGCTGTGCCCTCGTCTTGTCCCGTGAGGCGGGCGCGGCCTCCCTCATCGGGCAAGAGGCCCTCCTGGTCAACCCCTACGATGTCTGCGCCACGGCGGCGGCCCTGCACGAAGCCCTTTGCCTGCCCGGGGCGGAACGGCGCCGGCGCTCCGCCGCCATCACCGCCGCCGCGTCCGGGGCCGCGCCGGCTCGGTGGCTGGCCGCCCAGCTAGCGGGACTGGACTAGACGAGGAGCTCAGGGCTGGCGGCGCCGCGGGCAATGGCAACGATTGACAAGGGCCGCGCCGGGGGAAGCTGAGTCTCATTGAAGACCCTTGCTCGATCCCGGTGAGTTCCCGACGTGGCCACCAGTGCTCTGCGGCAAAGTGTAACCTAGAGCGTCACCACCGTACGTTCGGCGCGAACTAGGGCAAAGACCCGAATGCCGCTCACCGGACGCGACCTCGGGTGAGCGGATACCTGGCTCGCTCGCGGACAATCCAAGTCTGAGCGACCACACTGTATCGATGGGTTTCTCTGTTGAGCGTAGCTTGCGCGATCGCCGTAACAACCGTGAGGGACGCTAATGAGCGTTAGTTCCCGGACACCGGACACCGGCCGGTCGGCCGCCGGAGCTCATTCCGCGGCGCCACGGGCAGGTGACCGCGACCCCGCGGGCCTGCTGCTCGCCCGGCTCAGCGTGGCTCCCACGCTGGTCGCGACCGCATTCCTGCTCGTGGCGTTCCCCCTGCTTGTCGTCGGGCAGTTCCGTCCCGCTCCGGTGATCGCGCTGTCGGTCGTGCTCGCGGCGATAGGAGTCCCACTGGGGCTGAGCCGGCTGCCCGGGCTGCGGCCTGGAGCGGCGGCCACGGCGTCGGGCCTGCGGCTGTGGGCCAGGCCGGGCGACGCCGCCGGGACGCGGGACTCGCGGCGCACGCCATGGTGGACGGTCGTCGCCGTGCTGGTGATCGCGGTCGGGTTCTTCGTCTTCCAGGCGGCCTACCACTCGCAGTTCATCATCATCAGCCGTGACCCTGGCTCGTACATGCAGTTCGCCGCCTGGATCCAGGGCCACGGGTCGCTGCCGATCCAGGTCAACGTCCCCGCGTTCGGCGGGGCGAAGGGACTCACCTACACCGGCTTCGCCATGTACCAGGTGGGCAACACGGTCGTACCGCAGTTCATGGCCGGGCTGCCGATGGCGCTGGCGGTCGGGTTCTGGCTCGGTGGCGTCAACGGGGCACTGCTGCTCGCGCCGCTGTTCGGCGCGCTGGCGGTCCTCGTCTTCGCCGGCCTGGTCGCGCGCCTGGTCGGCGCGCGCTGGGCGCCGCTCGCGGCGCTGGTCATCGCGGTCTCGGAGCCGCTGATGTTCACCAGCCGGTCAACCTACAGCGAGACGCTGGCCCTGATCGTGTTCCTCGGCGGCCTGTGCCTGGTCATCGACTCGCTGCGGGCCGAGCGCGACACCCCGGCGCTGGCCTCGATCGGCGGGCCCCTGGGCGGCCTGCGCGAGCGGGTCGCGCGCTGGGACAGCGCCCGGGTGCTCGCACTGCTCGGCGGCCTCGGGATCGGCATCGCCGTGCTGGTGCGGATTGACGCGCCGGCCGACGCGCTGCCGATCTTCCCCTACCTGGGCCTGCTGGTGGTCCGCCGCCAGCGGCAGGCGGTGCCGCTGATCATCGGCATGGCGATCGGCTGGGTGTGGGGCTGGTATGACGCCATCTTCGTGAGCTACCCCTACGTGTTCTACAGCTCACCGCTGGGCAACCGCTCGTCCTCGATCCCGATGATCGAGATCGTCGCAGTCGTCATCGTCGTGAGCGTGATCGCGACCGTGTGGCTGCGCCGGCGGGTGAATCGCACCGGATCACTGCCACAGGTGGGCGAGCACTGGTGGCTGCCCGGCTGGCTGCGCACGTTCGCGGCGATCCTGCCGTTCGTCGTGCTCGCCGGGTTCGCGGCCCGGTCGCATTTCCAGCCCAACTACGTCAAGGAGCAGTACGTCCAGCTCACCTTGCACTGGGTGTACTGGTACCTGGGCGGCCCGGCGATCGCGCTGGCCGCCATCGGCACGGCGATCTTGGGGTACGGCTGCCTGCGCGGCCGCTGGCCCGCGTGGGCGCTGCCCCTGATGATGTTCTGCTGGTCCATCGTGCTGTTCCTTTACCGGCCGGGAATCACGCCCGACCAGCCCTGGGCCAGCCGCCGCCTGGTACCGATGGTGCTGCCGGGCTTCATCATCCTCTCCCTCTGGGCGCTGGCCTGGGCCTGCGGCAAGATCCGCCGGGGCGAGGTGCCGTGGGCGTCCCGCCTGGCCGCGCTGTCAGGAAGCCGTCGCGGCCTGATCGCCGCTGGGGTAGCCTCGGTCTGCGCCTTGCTGCTCTTGGTCCCAACCGCGGCAGGCGCGCGCGGTGCCGCGCTCAAGCGGACGTACGTCGGCCAGGTCGGGGCTGTCTACAATCTCTGCGATCAGATACCCAGCAACGCGTCGGTGCTCATCATCGACGGGCCGCTGGCCGACCGGATGTCCGAGGTCGTCAGGGGGATGTGCAACGTGCCCGTCGCCCGCTTCCCCGACAACACCAATGTGTACCAGGATCCAGCCGCTCCCACGGCGCTGGTGGCCAACGCCATCGCCAGCATCGAGCGCACCGGCCGGACGCCGGTGCTGCTCGCAGGGAACACGACGGAACTGGCTCCGTTCACGAGCAAGGGAACCGTAACTCACGCCGTGAACCTGAAGTCAACGATGGACGGCAGGTACCTGCTGACCAAGCCCTACAACATCACTAAAGAAGACCTGAGTATCTGGATGTGGGAGCCCACCCGATGAGCACTGGATTTGACGCACCGGGCGTGAGCAGCCCCGTGACCACATTCGCCGGCCAGGGACTGGCGCCGCTTGGCCAGACCCCGATGGGCGAGCCGAATGGCCGGCCCACCGTTTCCATCGTGCTTCCCTGCTTCAACGAAGAGGGTCACGTGGTCGCCGAGGTGGAGCGGATCTCCGCGGCGATGGACGCGAGCGGCTACAACTACGAGCTGCTCTGCGTGGATGACTGCTCGACCGACTCGACCCTGGCCAGGCTGCAGGAGATCGCGCCGCACTTCCCCCGGATGACCGTCGTGCCGTTCCTGCGCAACGGCGGCTCCGGCACGGTGCGCAGGATCGGGACGCAGCGCTCGCGCGGCGACGTCGTCGTGTGGACCGACGCGGACATGACCTACCCGAACGAGCGGATCCCCGAGCTGGTCGAGCTGCTTGAGAAGGACGTGAAGATCGACCAGGTCGTGGGGGCCAGGACCGTCGAGCAGGGCACGTACAAGTTCGCCCGGGTGCCGGCCAAGTGGACAATCCGCAAGATCGCCGAGATCCTCACCGGCACGAAGATCCCGGACCTCAACTCGGGGCTGCGCGCCTTCCGGCGCGAGGTCTCCCTGCCGTACCTGCGGCTGCTGCCCCCCGGGTTCTCCTGCGTGACCACGATCACGGTCTCGTTCCTGTCCAACCAGCACCCCGTCTACTACATGCCGATCGACTACTACAAGCGAGCCGGCAAGTCGAAGTTCAAGTTCTTCAAGGACGCCTACCGCTACATCCTGCAGGTGCTGCGGATGGTGATGTACTTCAACCCGCTCAAGGTGCTCATGCCGCTGGCGCTGACCCTGCTCGGCATCGGCGTGGTGAAGGGCCTCTTCGACGTGATCGACCACCCGGTCAAGATCGCGATCGACACGGTGCTGATCTTCGTCACCGGGCTGATCATCGCCTCGATGGCCCTCCTGGCGGACCTGATCGTCCGCTCAAGAGGCGACGTTTGAACCAAGGCCGGCCCCCACTGGGGGCCGGCCTTTCTAGTTGACGATCTTCTCGACCAGGGGCGCTACGACCTGGGCGGGCGCGAAGCTCTTGTCGGCCAGCGCCCGCGCGGCGGCCCGCAGCTCAGCCAGCTTCTCCCGGTCGCCCGCCAGCGCGCGCAGCGCGGCGGCGAGCGCGTCGGCGTCACCCGGCGGCACCAGCAGGGCTCCCTCGCCGAGGACGCGCCGCTGCGGCGGCGTGTCCGAGGTCACGATCGCGCATCCGGCGGCCGCTCCCTGGAAGACCTTGTTCGGCACGACCCGGCGCGCCTTCTGTCCGGTACCGAAGATGCCCAGGCAGACGTCGTGCTCGGCGACGAGCGCGGGCAACTCGGCCGCCGGCACCCAGTCCAGCCAGCGAACCGCCGTGCTGGCGGCGGCCGCGGCCTTCGCCTCGGCCTCGTCCTGGCCGCGCCCGATCATCGTGACCTCGACGTTCGCCCCCGCGAGCTTCCCCAGGGCCGCCCCGATCGCCGGCGTTCCCTGCAACGGGGTATACAGGCCGTAGAAGACCACCCGCAGCGGCCCGCCTGCGCCGCCGGGAGCGGCGCCGCCGCCAGGAGCCTGCGCGGCGGCCGCCCGCCCGGCGTCGTACCACGCTGCGGGGGCACCCACAGGAACGACGACGCCGCGGCCACGGTGCCGCTGGGGAAGGGTGGCGAGATGCTCATCGGTGTCCACCACGATCACGTCGGCCGCGCCAAGCGCCCCCGCGTCGATCATCCGCAGCAGCGCCTGGCGCGGGCCACCGTCGAGGCGGCGGTCCTTGCCCGTGTCGCTGGCGTTGATGAGGTGGTCTAGAACGATGGGTATCCGCTTGCGGCGCGGCAGCCCGCGCAGCCGGAACACCAGCCGGGCGAGGTGGACGTCGAAGTGCCCTAGATACCCGACCACGACCACGTCGGGCGCGGGCATGCGGAAGGCGCGCGTGGCCAGCGTCGTCCACCGACTAGCCAGCCGGCCAATCATCGCCGGGATGCCAATCCACGGCTTGGCCAGAAGATTCACGCGGTCCGCGGTAGACAGGCCGAGCGGGGCGTTGCACTCCGCCACGTCGAGGCCATGGGCTGACAATCCCTCAGAAATAGTAAGGATCCGGGGATGCATGCCAGTGTCATAGGTGCCAAACAACATGATGCGCATGATGTATCGCAGCCTAGCGCCCCGATGCTGGTCAGGAGGGGCGTCTACCTCCAGGGACGAGAGAGTTGTCACATCACGGACAAAAACCCGCGTTCCGCCCCTGCCCACGGCGAGTCCCTGGCACGCTGGGATGGGCTGGGCCTGGTCCGAATGCCGACTTTGCGATCACGACCCTGCGTGGCCGCCTAGAATAACGCTGTTCCGCACCCGGTTCGTGGCAATATTCATGGTTCGGCACCGACGGATGCATCACAGCTTGAAAGCCACTGTTCGCAGAAACCGAGGACTGATACATGCGCGTCACCGCCATCGGCATCGGCTACCTGGGCCTGACCCATGCCGTCTGCATGGCCGACCTGGGCCACCAGGTCCTGGCCATCGACGTCGACGTGGAGAAGGTGGAGAAGGCATCGCGAGGGGAGACCCCCTTCTTCGAGCCTGGGCTGGAACCGCTGCTGCGCAAGAACCTTGACGCCGGCCGACTGCGCCTCACCACCTCCTTCCAGGAGATCGCGGAGTTCGGCGAGGTCCACTTCCTCTGCGTCGGCACTCCGCAGAAGCCGGGCGAGACGGCGGCCGACCTCAGCTACGTCTACGGCGCCATCGACGCGATCGCACCGCACCTGACGCAGGAGTGCCTGATCGTCGGGAAGTCAACGGTCCCCGTGGGGACGGCGCGCGACCTGCTGAACCGCGTCCAGGCGACGGCCCCCGCCGGCCAGGCCGTGAACCTGCTGTGGAACCCTGAGTTCCTGCGCGAGGGCTACGCCGTCCAGGACACCCTGACCCCGGACCGCTTCGTCTTCGGCGTGACCAGCGACGAGGCCGGCGCCGTGGCGGACGCGACCATCCGCGAGGTCTACGCCACCCCGCTGAACTCCGGCATCCCCGGCATCACCATGGACCTGGAGACGGCCGAGCTGGTCAAGGTATCGGCGAACTCCTTCCTCGCGACCAAGATCTCGTTCATCAACGCGATGGCCGAGATGTGCGAGGCGGCCGGCGCCGACGTGATCGCGCTGGCGAACGCGATCGGCATCGACGAGCGAATCGGCCGCAAGTTCCTCTCGCCCGGGCTTGGCTTCGGCGGCGGCTGCCTGCCCAAGGACATCCGCGCGTTCCGCACCACGGCGGGCAGCAGGGGCGTCGACTCGATCGTGCGCCTGCTCACCACCGTCGATGACATCAACCTCGGCCGCCGCGAGCGGGTGACCACGCTGGCCCGCGAGGCCGTCGGCGGCGACCTCACTGGCAAGAAGATCGCCGTCCTCGGCATCGCCTTCAAGCCCAACACCGACGACCTGCGTGACTCGCCCAGCCTGGACATCTGTCACCGGCTGGTCTCCGAGGGCGCGATCGTGTCCGTGCACGACCCGGTGGCCAACGCGAACGCCGCCCGCAGCTACCCCGGCTTCCGCTACGCCGACTCGGTCCACGAGGCGCTGGCCGACGCCGAGGTCGTGCTGCACCTCACCGAGTGGGCCGAGTTCCGGGCCATCGACCCGGTCGCGGTGGCCGAGATCGTGGCGAGCAAGGTCCTCATCGACGCCAGGTCCGCGCTGGACGCCGACGCCTGGAACACCGCCGGCTGGACCGTCTACCGCCCCGGCCAGCCCGCCAAGCTGGCCTAGCGGGCCGCCTTCAGGCGGTCAGCCAGCGCGGCCAGCAGCCCGACAACGCCGGCCGGGCCGTCCACCACCAGGTCGGCGGCCCGCGCCACTTCCGGCACCTCCGGGCTGGCACTGGCGACCGTGCAGCCGCGCAGGGTGCCCGCGGCCCGCTGGGCGCCGATCTCCGCGAACGCTGACAGGTCACCGAGGTCATCCCCGCAGAACAGCACGCAGCGGCTCTCCCGCTCGGCGGCCAGGTCGCGCAGGGCCGCGCCCTTGTCGATTGCCGCCGGGCGCAACTCAAGGACGAAGCGGCCCGGTTCGAGAGCTAGGCCGACCCGTTCAGAAAGGCCAAAAAGAGGGTCCCGCAATGCCGCCAGCGCCCCGGCGGGATCGGCGGTCCCGCGGGTATGGACGGCCAGGGCCGTTCGCTTGTCCTCGATCCGGGTCCCCGCGGGCGCTCCGGCCGCCTCGAGCACGCCTGGCAGAAGCCGTCGGGCCTGGTCCACGCCCGCAGGCACCGCCGACGCCGTCACCTGCCCGGCCTGCCAGCGCTCGGCACCGTAGTGGCCGAGGACGATCAGGCCCGCTACCCCGGCGAATCCCCCGAGCCTGACCGCGTCGGCGGCGGGACGGCCCGTGATGATCGCGACCGTCCCCACCGCCGCGCCGAGCCGGGACAGGGCGTCGGCCGCCCCGGGACAGGCCCGGGCGTCGGCCGGATCCGCCACGATCGGCGACAGGGTCCCGTCGAAGTCGGAGGCGATCAGTGCCCCGCCCGGGTCGGCGAGTATCGCGTCGAGCCCGTCTTGTCCGTCCCGCGTCCGGGCGCTAGGCAGAGCCACGCCTTATCCCCATCCCCTCCGAGAAGCGCATGTGACTTGACCTACCCGGGCGCGGGCCTCAGGTGACTCCCCGCTGGGCCGAGCGCAAGGCGGCGCGCCGGGTGCGCTGCGCGCGCAGCCGCTTGACCAGGGACGGGTCGAACTGGAGTGCTTCTGGCTGGTCGATGAGCTTGTTGAGCACCTGGTAGTAGCGGGTCGCCGACATGCCAAGCGCCTCCGCGATGCCCTGCTCCTTCGCGCCCGCCGAGCGCCACGTTCCGCGCTCGAACGCCAGCACCCGCCGGTCACGATCGGACAAGGCTGGCATCGGGCGCACCTCCTGATAGGCCCGTTCACGGGCCGCGTCTCCACAGTGTCTCACAGCCCAGAGCAAGCCAAACGGTAACCGTCACGCGCAGATAACGTCTCAGGGCACATATGGCGTGGCGCATGCCACCGACGGCGGGCGCGTGACACCATGAGGTAACTCCGCCCTCCCTACGCCCAGGACGGGTCCCTGAGCACCGTGCGTACGCGACTGACAAGCGGCACCAGGCCGCTCGCCGTGGCCCTGACCGCCATGTCCGGCTGCCTGCTTGCCATCCCGGCTGGGACCGCCGCGGCCAGCCCTCCCGGGGCCGGCCCGACGAGCGCCGCTACCACGGTGCCTGGACTCGCCGGGCAATGGTGGCTGGGCGCGCTCGGCGTCCCACAGGCCTGGCCGGCCTTGCCCGACGGGCGATCTCCGGCCCGCCTGGCGGGCACGGGCGTGACGGTCGCGGTGCTCTCCACCGGCGTCGACCCGTCGCATCCCGACCTCGCAGGTGACGTGACCACGGGTCCCGACCTCAGCCACTCAGGAGCCCGGGCGGGCGACCGGTACTGGGGCACCGAGGGAACTGCCGTCGCCAGCCTGATCGCCGGCCATGGGCACGGACCCCGCGACGGGCTCGGCACCGGCTCGCAGGGCATCACCGGCGTCGCGCCTGGTGCCCGGATACTGTCGCTGCGGGTCACCCTGGAATACAACGACCCGCGCAACGGCGACGCCAGGATCACGCGCGCGCTGCCCGACGCGATCGCCGCCGGGATCAGGTACGCGGTCAGCCACGGAGCCTCCGTGATCGCCCTGCCGCTTGACCCAGGCACGCTGGGGTCGCCGGCACAGGGCGATCCCGTCGCGGCCGGGGGCAGCCCGGCCGAGCGAGCCGCCGTCGCGGCGGCGCTGGCGGCCAACGTGGTGCTGGTCGCCCCGGCGGGCGACAACGGCGCGAGCACCGCGAGCGTGAACTACCCGGCCGCCTACCCGGGCGTGATCGCGGTGGGCGCGACCGACCGCGGCGGCGCGCTTGAGCCCTTCTCGAGCACCAGGTCCTACGTGGCCCTGACCGCCCCGGGCGCTGGCCTGACGCTGGCCGCGGCCGGCGGCGGCTACGACCACATCAAGACCACCGACATGTCCGCCGCCCTGACGGCTGGCGTCGCGGCGCTGATCCGCGCCCGCTACCCCCGGCTGCCGGCCGCGCAGGTGACGCGGGCGATCGAGCATGGCACCGCGCCGGAGGGGGCCGCGGGCCACGCGGCCGGGACGGGGGCTGGTGAGCTCAGCGCGTCGCGGGCGCTGCGGGAGGCGGCCGCCATCGCCGCGACGCTGCCCGCGGGCGCCGCCTCGACGGCTCCGGCGGCGCTCCGGTCGCCTGCCGGGACCCGCCCTGCCTCCCGGGCAGCGGGCGCACCGTCCGCCCTCGGTGGCGATGCCCGGTCGGCACTGCGGGACGTGGCGTTCGGCGCGGGCATCCTCATCCTGGTCCTCGTCGCCCTGCTCGCGGCGGCCAAGTCCAGGCGACGAAGGGCACGGGCACTACGCCTGCGGCAGGTGGCGGCGGGGCCGGAGCGGCCGGCCCTGACGGCCCGGCCCGGGCCCACAGGCCGCCTGGCGATCACCAGCGGCTTCCAGGCTCTGGCCAGCCACGGGACGCACGCGGCGGGCCGCGAGCGGATCACCTCGGCCAGGCCCGAGGTCACCGGCCCGCTCGCCCTCGGCGGCCAGCGAGATCACGTACCGCCAGTACTTGGGGCCGCGCCCGCGGCAGGCCCGGCGGCCGGTGGCCCTGCGACTGGCGGCGCGGCGGCCAGGGCGCGCTGGCGCTCGTCCCCGCTCATGCGCACCGGCTCCCTCGGGCACATGGGCCGCCCGCCGATCCGGCCGGACCAGCCCTACGACTCGGTGCCCTGGGAGCCGGCCCAGCTGCCGGCGGACGGCTCGCCCGCGCACCCAAGGGACCACTGGTCCCTGCCGCGTCCACCGTGGGAGCGTGCCGCCGACCCGCTGGCGGCCACCCCGGTCCCACCCGACGACCCGGCCTGGCGCGCACCGCACACCGGCCCGATGTACGTCTGGGACCCGGCGACCAACTCCGGACCGTTCCCCCTCATTGGCACGGACGACTAAGCTCGACCAGTAGATTACAGGTGAGGGCGGGCGAGCACGCGCGCGAGCCACTGCCACGATCGCCAGCCATGAACTGGCGGGCGAGGGGTGACCCGGTGCGCGGGCAGCCGGTCGAACGGGCCACGGACGGGCAGGTCCGCCAGCAGCGCGATCAGGTCCCTGAAGTCCCCGGCCACGCTGGCCGCCTCCGTTCGCTCCGCCAGCTCGTCCCCGGTCAGCCTGCCGGCGATGAACGACTCTCGCAAGATCACGGTGACTCGCTCGCGGTCGGCTACTGAGGGGACCATCCGCCCCGGCCGGCCGGCTGCCACGAGTCCACCCCCAGCACGGAAGATCCCCGGCCTTCCGCCAAGATCGGGAACTTTGAGCATAACGCCGGCCGGCCCAGGTCGCCGTGATCAACACCACTGCTGAGCAGTTGTCCCGCTGGTGCAGGATGAGAGCATGATCCTGGACGGCTGCCATATCCCGATCGTGCAGGCGCCGCTGGCGGGCGGTCCCTCCACGCCCGAACTTGCGGCCGCGGTGACGAACGCGGGAGGGCTGGGCTTCCTCGCCGCCGGCTACCTGCCGACCGCGGAACTGGCGGACCGCCACGGGCGCGCCGGCGAGCTCACCGGCGGCCCGTTCGGCGTGAACGTGTTCGTTCCCGGTCCAGCCGGCGACGCGGCGCGGGTACGGCGGTTCGCCACCGAGATCGAGGCCGACGTCGCAGGCACCGGTGCCGCCCTGGGCGAGCCTCGGCACGACGATGACGACTGGGATGCCAAGATCGGCTACCTGATGGCCGCCCGGGTACCCGTGGTGTCGTTCACGTTCGGCATCCCGGCCAAGGACGTCATCGCCGGGCTGCGCGCACGGGGAAGCGAGGTCTGGGTGACGGTCACCAGCCTGGACGAGGCCCGCCGCGCGACCGCGGCAGGCGCCGACCTGCTTGTCGCCCAGGGCTACGAGGCGGGCGGCCACCGGGGCGGGACGACCGACCGGCCACAGGAGGCCGTCGGGCTCATCGCGCTGCTCCAGCTCATCACGGACCGGGTGGCCACCCCGGTCGTGGCCGCTGGCGGCATCGCGACCGGCAAGGCGGTCGCTGCGGTGCTGTGCCTCGGTGCCCGGGCCGCCGCCCTCGGAACGGCCTTCCTCGACTGCCCGGAGGCGGACACCGCGCCGGTGCACCGGTCCGCGCTGCACGATGACGCGCCGACCCGGCTGACCCGGGCGTTCAGCGGCCGGACCGCGCGCGGCATCGAGAACGGCTTCCTGCGCGCCCACTCGGAGTCAGCCCCGGCGGCCTACCCCGAGGTGCACCATCTCACCGCGCCGATGCGGAAGGCAGCCCGCCAGGCCGGCCTGGCCGACTACGTCAACCTGTGGGCCGGGCAGGCCTACCCGCTGACCGCCGCCGTTCCCGCCGCCGACCTCGTGCGTGACCTGTGGGTGCAGGCACGAGCCGCCCTCGGCCAGGCGACCCGCTACTCGCCCGGGGCGTAAGCCTCGCGCCAGGGGCGCGGCCAGGGCCGCCGTGAGCCGAGCCGCCACCGCCGCCACCGCGGCGCGCAGTTCGGTGCCGCCTTCGACGCGAAAGGGGACCGGGATCCCGGCGAGCCATTCCCCGGCGTACATCGCCGGATTGCTCGTACTGCCGGACAGCACGCACCCGCTGCCGTCGCCTGCCGGGCTGAGCCGGCCCATCGGAGGCCGGACATACCGGGCGACTTCAGCGCAGGGAGCATCGAAGGCCACCGTGGCCTCGAACTCCCAGCCGGCCCCCAGGTGCTCCTCGAGCAGGCTCACGTAGTCCAGGTCCCCGTGGGCCTCGAACTGCTCGCCGCCCGCGCTGACCGACTGGATCCGGTCGATTCTGTAGGCGCGGACCGCGCCGGCCCGGTGCGAGTGGCACAGCAGGTACCAGCGGCCATGCCGGACCACGACGGCCCACGGCTCCACGTCCTCGGTCCACTGCCTGCCGGACTGGCTGCGGTAGCCGATGGTGACCCGGCGCTGGGCCGCGATGGCGTCAACGAGGGTGCTCGTCAGCCCGATACCCGGGCGCACGGCGCCGCGGTCGGGCGCGGCACGGGCGTGCCGCCGCATGGACGCGGCCTGGCGGCCGACGTTCTCTGGCAGCACCCGGATGATCTTGCCGAGGGCGGCGCCGACAGGATCGTCGGCGTCCGCGGCCGCGTGGCTGCCGTCGAGTACCGCCATGACCAGGCCAAGCGCCTCGGTGGGGGTAAAGACAAGCGGCGGCAGCCGCAGGCCGCGACCGATGCGGTAGCCGCCGTAGCGGCCGCGGACGGACTCTACAGGAATGCCAGCCTCGCGCAGGATCGCGACGTAGCGGCGGACGGCGCGTTCGGTCACGTCCAGTTGTCCCGCCAGCTGATCGCCGGTGATGCCCGGCTGAGCCTGCAGCGACTCCAGGACCATAAGCGCCCGGCTAGTGGGACTCAGGTCAGCTTTCACCACCTCAGCTTAATCAGGAATCCGATCGTCCTAAATGGCCGCTATCGTCGGGCTGTGGGTCCGCTGACGACACCCGGGGCGCAGGGCGCACCGCGGAGGGAGAGCAGAGATGGACATCCTGCTGATCGCGGGACTGTGGCTGGACGGGTCCGTCTGGGGCGAGGTCGCCGCCCAGCTTGAGGCCCGCGGTCATCATGCCGTTCCTGTCACCTTGCCGGGCCAGGGAGATGGCAACCCGTCGGCCACGCTGGCGGATCAGTCGGCCGCGGTGATCGCGGCGGTTGACGCGGCGGCGGGCAGGCCGATGGTGGTGGGTCATTCCGCGGCCTGCACCCTAGCCTGGATCGCCGCCGACGCCCGGGCGGCCAAGGTCAGCAAGGTGGCCCTCATCGGCGGCTTCCCCGCTGCTGACGGCCAGGTGTTCTTCGACGGCTACCCGGCCAGGGACGGCGCGGTGCCCTTCCCCGGCTGGGCCGAGTTCGAGGGGCCGGACTCCGCTGACCTGGACGACAAGACAAGGCAGGCCATCGCGGCGGCCGCGATCCCGGTGCCAGCGGGGGTCACGTCCGCGGTGGTCACGCTGGCGGACCAGCGCCGCCACGACGTCCCCGTGGTGCTGATCTGCCCGGAGTTCAGCCCGGCCCAGGCCAGGCAGTGGATCGACCAGGGTGAGGTGCCCGAGCTGGCGAGGAGCGCGAATGTCTCGTTCCTCGACATCGACTCTGGCCACTGGCCCATGTTCAGCGCGCCGGCCGAGCTCGCCCGCCTGCTCGCGCAGGCGGCGGGGGAATCGGCAGCGGGCCGATGACCCGGTGGCGGGAGGTCACAGCCGCGGAATAGCCCTGGCCTGCCCCGCGTTCAAGTCCTCGTCGGCGCGTTAGTGTCCCCCGGGCCTAACCACTGCCTTCATGGAATACCGTCCGGCTGGAGCCATGTCGAGCCCTTCGCCGTGAGGCGACCTTCGCACCGGCCACGGCACGCCCTCGTGAGCACGCGCTCCGGGGGCGCTGTCATGTCCGGGCACGTCTCGCCTGGGCGGGGACAGCGGGCCGAGCGCCCCCCGGGAAGGCACGATGGGTATCACCCCCCGCTGGCCGGGGCATTCCGTAGATAATCGGGGGTGAGCCATCGTGGGCGAGGCGGGCAACAGTGAGCACTGATCCGGGCGGAGCCTGCGAGCCTCCACCGGGTGGGCTGCGGCTGCACCGGTGGCATGATCGGGCCGTGGTCGGCGCGGCCGCCGCCGCGTTCGCGTCGGGGTTCGGGCAGTTCGGCGTCGTGGCTGCCCTGGGCGACGTCGCCAGGGGGTTCGGCCAGGCTGGCACGGGCGGGTCCCTCGCCGCCCAGGCCGGGCTTTCTGGCACCAGCCTCGGCATCGGGCTGGCCGTCATGCGGCTGGCGTCCCTGGGCGCCCTGCCGGTCATCGGCCTGGCTGACCGCTTCGGCCGCCGGCCGCTGCTGCTGGCCACGGTCGGCTCAGGACTGGTCCTGACCGTACTCGCCGCGGCCAGCCCCACCTACTGGTGGTTCGTGGCCATCTTCGCCTGCGGCCGTCCCGTGCTGGCCGCCACCAATGGGCTGGCACAGGTCACCGCGGCCGAGCAGACCGCCTCGGCCGACCGGGCCAAGGCGGTCGCCCTCATCGCCACCGGCTACGGCACCGGGGCCGGGGCCATCGCCATCGTGGACAGCCTGGCCGCGAGCATCCTCGGGTTTCGCGGGGTGTTCCTGCTCGCCCTCGTACCGCTGGCCCTGCTGCCGCTGCTGTGGCGCTGGATCGAGGAGCCCGACCGGTTCACCCAGGCCGCCGCCGGGCCGCAGCGGCCGGTCCCGGTGCTTGACGCCGCGGCCAGGCCGTTCCGCCGCCGGCTGGTGGTGATCGTGCTGCTCGGGTTCGCCGTGTCGGTGATTACCGGGCCGGCCAACAGCTTCGTCTTCCTCTTCGCGCAGAACTTCCTGCACCAGCCCGGCGTCGTGACGGCGGGCATGGTGGTGGGCGCGGGTATCGCCGGGCTGGCCGGGCTGCTGGCCGGGCGCTGGCTAGCGGACCGGGCTGGCCGCCGGCCGACCGGTGCGCTGGCCATGGCGGCCGTGGCGCTGCTCGCCGTCTGGACCTACACCGGTTCCGCCCTCGCGCTGGTGGCCGGCTACATCCTCGGCGTGTTCGCCGCCTCGGTCTTCGCCCCGGCGGCCGGAGCGCTCGCCAACGAGCTGTTCCCCACCTCGGTCCGGGCCTCCGCGGCCGGCTGGTCGCTGGCGGCGGGCGTGCTCGGGGCGGTCACCGGCCTCGTCGCCTTTGGCGTGGTGGCCGGCGCCAGCGACCACTTCGCGGTAGCCGGCCTGATCACCTTCTTGCCGCCGGCACTGATCATGGTGCTGTTCTGGCTGCTGCCCGAGACCCGCGGCCGGGAACCTGAGGATCTCTGGCCCGCCACCTGACCGAGCACCAGCCCGGCCCACCCGCTGGCTGACTCGCCGCGGGCGGTGATCTAGCCCGGCCTAGCCCACGAGGTGGACGCTGGACCGGCCCAGTTCGCGGTCGTCGGCGTCAAGCCCCGCCACCGCGACGTAGCGGGCCCGGCGCGACACCGTGATCGTGGTCTCGAATCCGCTTCTTGCCGCGACCGTGTCCGCGGACAGGCGGTCGCGGGCCGACCCGAGCAGCACCCTCCACCGGCGGACCTCGGTGTCGCCGTTCCAGCTCACGTACAGGTTCATGCCGTCCGACGCAGGCTCCACTGCCAGCGCCGGGTCACCAGAAGGCCGGCCCGACCAGGGCGAGCGGAACGCCCGGTACGAGCGCGTTCCGCCACCGTAGATCTTCAGGTCGTAGATGAGCGTGCCGTCGGCCAGGAACTCCGACGCGTAGGGCCCCATTCCCCAGCCCATGAAGACGTGGCCGTCAGGTAGAAGCTGGACGCTGCCGAGGGCCGAGGTCCTGACCGCGGGCGAAGGGTGCAGGAACTGCCGGGACAGCGTGACCGTCCGGCGCTGCTCGTCCAGGGCGAGCAGCAGCCCGCGGGACTGCTTTTCCACGGTCGTGTCGCCGGCTCCATTGTCGAAGACGGTGAGCCTGCCGCCCGGCTGCGGCGTGACGTTGTGCTGCCACTCGAAGTGGGCGCCTGGCCCGATCGTGAAGTCACTCTTCTTGCCGCCGAGCCGCCAGAGGATCTTCCCCGAGGGGCGCTCGACCTTGTAGACCGTCCAGGTGTTGCGGCAGGACACGATCAGGTTGCCGTCGGAGGCGACGTTGATCGAGTTGACGTGGAAGGGGTCCCACAAGGCGGCCACCGGGGCGTATGACTCGGCGAAGTCGATGTGCTCGTCGCACCGCCACTGGAACAGCACCTTCCCCGTGGCGATGTCCACCTCTTGCACCACACCGTCGAAATAATGCCCCGTGGCCGACCCGCCCAGTGCCGTCAGGTCGGCCTGGACCTCGCCGTAGCAGGTGAACAGCGCCGTCCCGGCATCCGTGATGAGGAATTCATGCAAGTCGCCCTGATATCCGTGGCCAGCCCGCACCTCGTGCAGGGTCTGGTAGGCCGAGTCGGCGATGAGGTAGTTGCCCTGGCCGTGGCCGTTGACGGCGGCGCCCTGGAACCAGGTCAGCACCCGTTGGCCGCGGTACTCCTGGACCCGGACGTTGAACGGCCGCAACGTCGCCGTCGCGTTGGCTGACAGTGGCCGGAACCAGACCAGCTCGCCGTTGTTGTCCACGATCATCGGGCCCTGCTGTCCGTGCTCGTTGAAGTACGTTCCCAGGATGATAAGGCCCGGGGCCGTCCCGCCCCGGTTGGTCACCACCTCGACCCTGACCGGCTGCAGGTCGGGCTGGGAGCGGAACCGCAGCACCTGGCTGACGGGCGGCGGCGCGGAACTGGCGGCCGCTCTGCCCTCACTGCCGGATTCGGCTGAGCAGGCGGCCAGGCCGATGACCCCCGCGCCCGCAGCGAGCGCGCCGCCCGCCTTCAGCAGGCCGCGCCGGGTCAGCCCAGGGCCGCCACCCGGTGCCTCAGTCACTCGTCCTCCGCACGGTGGCGGACTGGGCGAGCAGGTTGCCCTCGGTGTCGCGCGCCGTCACGGCGAAGTACGGGCCCGCGGTGTTAACCGTGATCGCCGTCTCGAACCCGGAGCGTTGCTGTGAGCCTGCCTGCGTCAGCTCGGACGGCGACGTGCCCGCGAGCACGACCCACTTGTCGACCTCGGTCGCCCCGTTCCAGCTGGCGTAGACGGTGGAGCCGCCCGCCGGGTTCGACCGGGCGGCGAGCGCGGGCCTGGTCGTCGGCTGGCCAGTCCAGTTCGCGGTGAACGTCCGGTACGACTGGTCAGGCACCGGGAACTGGCCGTCCATCGCCAGCGTCCCGTCGGCCAGGAATTCAGAGAAATAGGGCAGGTTGCCCCAGCCGACCAGGACCCGCCCGTCCGGCAGGACCTGCATGCTGCCCTGGTTCTGCGCCGCCAGGCCGGCCGAGTGGGTGTAGCTCTGCTTCAGCGTGGCGGCCATCGTCGTGGTGTCGAGGCTCAGCAAGATCGCCCGGGACTGGGGCTCCCTGGCGGGCGAGCCGCCGTCGTCGAAGATCGACACCGCGCTTGTGCCCTGCGGGCGGGCGTGATGCTGAAAGTAGAACCGGGCTTCGTCCGCCATCTGGAAGCTAGACCGCTTGCCTCCCAGCCTCCACCGCACGGTGCCGCCAGGGCGGGCGACCTTGTAAAGCGCGCAGGTGTTGCGCGAGGAGATGACCAGGTCCCCGTCCGGCGCGACGGCGATCGAGTTGATGTGGAAGTAGTCGAAAGGAACGGACTTCGACCCGCCGGCGAACGGGGTCTGGGTGTCGGTGACCGGCACGTGATCCAGGCTGTCCCACTCGAAGAGCACCTTGCCCGAGGCGATGTCGACCTCGAGGGCAACCCCGGACAGCACCCAGCCGCTGGCCTTCCCGCCCACGCCTGACAGGTCTGCCTGCACCGTCCGGTAGGCGGTGACCAGCGCGGTATCTTGCGGGGTGATCACGAACTCGTGCAGGTCGGCCTGCAGCCCGCTGCCCCCCTTGACCACCCCGATCGTCTGGTACGAGCTGTCCGCGATCACTCCCTGCCCCTGCCCGTACCCGTCGATCACCTTGCCTTCCCACCAGGTGAGGACGGGCTCGCCCTGGTAGGACTGCACGTTCAGGTCCATCCGCGTCGTGCCGTCACTGGGCGAGAACCAGACCAGGCCGCCCCTTCTGTCCACGATCATCAGCCCCGGCTGCCCGGGCCCGGTGGTGGGATAGCCCTTGGGGGTCATCAAGATGTACGGCGGATCGGCCGCGGGCGGGATGCTCCCGCGGGCGTGCGAGATCGTCACCGTCGGGGGCTGGAGGTCTGACGGCCCCACGAAGTGCTGTGTCCCCAGCGAGCCACTGGGCCTGGCGGGCTCCGAAGCCACGGCCGCCGAGTGCGGCCACGCGTAGCCAGCTACCCCGGCGGCGCTCAGGCCGCCGATCCCCGCCACAGCTACCCCGCCGCGGGTAAGCACCTGGCGACGGCTCAGGTCTCGCATCGTGTTCACCTCCGGCTGCCAGCGGGCTTTCCGCTGGCACTTCCGGGGAGGTTATGGATCTGACCTGCGGATTCTCAGCACGCGAGCAGAAAGAACGTTAAGAAATCTTTAGAAGCCTCGGTGTCGCCTGAACGTTCGCCCAGACGGCCGGGGTACCGACGGGCCGCACGCCCGGCACGCGGGCGGCGTCACCGGGCCACTGAACCTCCGATCGCCTGCTCGGCCGCGCCGCCGGATGCGCCCTCGCCGAGGGGGTCATGTCCACCCCGCGGGGACGCCGGGGCGAAGGCCAGCCCGGCAGCGGCGCAGGCGAACGGGAGCGCCGGAATCAGGTACCTGTAGTCAAAGTCGGCGACCGCGATCGGGGTGACCAGCAGCGCCACCGCCGTGATCCACGGGAGCATGCTGGTCCCCCGGACCTGCCAGCGCAGCCGCAGTTGCCGCGGGTCCCGCATCCTGCGGGCGCTGCCGCGACGCCGCAGGCCAATCACGCCCCCGAGCCCGAGCAGGAAGATCACCGCGAGGAGCGGGCCCCAGGTGTAGATGACGCGGCTGTAGGCGATAAGGGGGTAGGCGAACACCTCGCTCACCACGCCAGGCTGCTGGCGGCCATAGGTCATCCAGTCGCCGTACGCGGTGCCGCCGGCGATCCACGTGTTCTGCGTCGTGGCCGTGCCGCCTGGCGGGAGCGTGTCGTAGGTCGCCGTCTTATAGTGCGCGTGGAAGCTGTAGTAGAACGTCGTGCCCGACCGGGGGTAGGCGATCCGCGGGAAGCCGAACGACAGCAGCGTGCCCTTCACCACCGTCTGGGCGTAGTCCAGCGGCTGGGCCTCAATCGCGTGGATCGCGAACGACGTCAGGAGGCTGTTGTTCTGCGGGCTGGTCGCACCGCCGGGGAGCTTCGTCACCTGCGGCGCATGGTAGATGTAGTTGCCCGGCGGCCTGCGGTACCTGATCGCCTGGGTCGGGCAGACCCTCGCCTGGGCCCCGGTCGGCTTGATGCGCGCGCAGTCGGCGAACGACGACACGCGGCCCCAGAGGAACAAGCCGGCCGACGTGGTCAGCTCGTACTGCCCGTTCCTTGAGTGAAACCAGCTCACGTACCCCCCGACCGGGACCGCGATACCCGCGCACATCGCGACCGCCGCCACCCAGCCGCTGACCGTCTTCCATGACCAGCCGCGGACCAGCAGGAACAGCGGGAAGATGATCAGGACCACCGCGCCCTCGGTCCGCACGATCGCGGCGAACCCGATCAGCAGCCCGGCGATGAGGGCCTTCCACGCCGAGACCCTCGGCCGCCACAAGACCAGGGTCATGCTCAGCATCAGCAGGAACGTGAACAGGGCCTCGGTCATGATCAGGTGCTCGTCCTCGATCACGTACCCGTCGAGCAGCATGGGCAGCGACGCGATCGTCGCCCACCGCTTCGAGACGCCGGCCCGCCGCAACAGCGCGTAGATCAACACCGCGTCGGCCAGGCCCATCAGGTGCTGGAGCACCACGACCAGGGTCAGGCTATGGAGCGGCAGCAGCGCGCGCAGGAACAGCGAGTAGCCGGTCGTCTTGGACGGGTCTGGCTGCGGCCGCAGCGCGGCACCGAGGTAGATGTAGGAGTCTCCGTAGAACCACAGCGCTCCCGGGTAGCCGAGCACGGCCAGCAGCCGCAGGACCGCGCCGGCCGTCAGTGCCCACGCGAACGGCTTGTTGCGCCCGATGAGCTCTCGCACGGGCCGGGCCCGGTCAGCCATGGGCCGCTAGCCCTTGCGTAGCAGCGCGGCCTGCTTCTCAAGCGGCAGGATCTCCGAGCCGAGGTCGGGATAGGCGTCGAGCCAAAGCCGCAGCGTATCCTGCATGTCCGGCACCACAAGATCGTCAAGCACGACGGTGGCCGACGGGCTCAGGGCCTGGCTGAGCAGGACCAGCGCCGGATAGCGGGCCTTATCCCCCGTGGCGGCGGGCGGCCCGTCCACGAACAGGAGATCGATCCCGGTCAGGTCCTGCCAGGCCCGCCGGGCGTACCACGAGTAGGTCTCGCCATCCAGGCTGAAGCTCTCCAGCGGGGCGTCGCGGACCTCGGCCAGATCGCCGACGTCATGCCGGGCCAGCAGGTCGCGGGTCTTGGCGCCGAACGCCGCGTCGTGCTCGAGCGCGATGATCCGGCCGTCGATCCCGAACCGCCGCATGGCCAGGGCGAGCCACAGCGTGGACGCGCCGCTGCCGCACTCCACCACCAGCGACGGCCGTGCGGTGATGACCAGGTCGACCAGCACCACGAGCAGGTCCGGCGAGGCGGCCCAGACCCGGGTGGCGGGCAGCACGTCGCTGGCAGGCAGC
>Ga0335075_10003879_pt1 | contig 23466 bp, 21 predicted proteins | sample Lox_Sample_24_FD_206723 | JGI IMG/M metagenome (GOLD analysis project Ga0335075, IMG submission 206723) | Soil microbial communities from Loxahatchee National Wildlife Refuge, Florida, United States - Lox_Sample_2.4 | ecosystem: Environmental > Terrestrial > Soil > Wetlands | place: USA...
GTGTGGGGGTACCTCCCAGCCGCGCAGCGGCTAGGGGGAGAGCCCGACAATCGAGCCGGCCAACCCGGCCCAACCAACAGGTTGGCCGGGGGCTTTGTTAGGGTGGCGCTCGAGGACTAGCGTCGCCAACGACGGATCCGAAACCCAATTTCTGAAGAGGAATCAGCCATGTCTGAAGAAGCCTTCATCTACGAGGCCATCCGCACGCCGCGCGGCAAGCAGCGCAACGGCTCGTTGAACGAGGTCAAGCCGTTGAACCTGGTCGTCGGACTCGTCGACGAGATCCGCCGGCGCCACCCCGACCTGGACGAGACCCTGATCAGCGACATGATCCTGGGCGTCGTGTCCCCGGTCGGCGACCAGGGCGGCGACATCGCCCGCACCGCGGTGCTGGCCGCGGGCCTGCCCGAGACCACCGGTGGGGTGCAGCTCAACCGGTTCTGCGCATCGGGCCTGGAGGCCGTCAACACCGCCGCGCAGAAGGTGCGCTCCGGCTGGGACGACCTGGTGCTGGCCGGCGGTGTCGAGTCGATGAGCCGCGTCCCGATGGGTTCCGACGGTGGCGCCTGGGCGACCGACCCGGAGACCAACTACTCGATCGGCTTCGTCCCCCAGGGCATCGGCGCCGACCTGATCGCCACCATCGAGGGCTTCTCCCGCGAGGACGTCGACGCCTACGCGCTGCGGTCCCAGGAGAAGGCCGCCGAGGCCTGGTCGGGTGGTTATTTCGCCAAGTCGGTCGTGCCGGTGCGCGACCAGAACGGGCTGCTCATCCTCGACCACGACGAGCACATGCGGCCCGACACCACGATGGAAGGCCTGGCCAAGCTGAAGACCGCGTTCGACGGCATCGGTGAGATGGGCGGCTTCGACGACGTGGCGCTGACGAAGTATCACGCCGTCGAGAAGATCAACCACGTCCACACCGGCGGTAACAGCTCCGGCATCGTCGACGGCGCCGCGCTAGTGCTGGTCGGCTCGGAAGCCGCGGGCAAGTCGCAGGGCCTAACCCCTCGGGCCCGCATCGTGGCCACCGCCACCAGCGGCTCGGACCCGGTCATCATGCTGACCGGCCCGACCCCGGCCACCCGCAAGGTGCTGGACCGCGCCGGCCTGACGATCGACGACATCGACCTGTTCGAGCTGAACGAGGCGTTCGCATCGGTGGTGCTGAAGTTCCAGAAGGACCTCAACATTCCGGACGAGAAGCTCAACGTCAACGGTGGCGCCATCGCGATGGGCCACCCGCTGGGCGCAACCGGCGCCATGATCACCGGCACCATGGTCGACGAGCTCGAGCGCCGCAACGCGCGCCGCGCGCTCGTCACACTGTGCATCGGCGGCGGCATGGGTGTCGCCACCATCATCGAGCGGGTTTAAGGGTTAGGGAAACAAAAGTCATGGCAGAGAACACGATTCAATGGGACAAGGATGCCGACGGCATCGTCACCTTGACGCTCGACGACCCGACCGGCTCGGCGAACGTGATGAACGAGCACTACGCGGAGTCGATGCACAACGCGGTGGAAAAGCTTGTCGCCGAGAAGGATTCGATCACCGGTGTGGTCATCACCAGCGCGAAGAAGACCTTCTTCGCCGGTGGCGACCTCAAGGGCATGATCAAGCTCGGCCCCGAAGACGCCGGTGAGGCGTTCGACACCGTCGAGTTCGTCAAGCGTGACCTGCGCGCCCTGGAGACCCTGGGCAAGCCGGTAGTGGCCGCTATCAACGGCGCCGCGCTCGGCGGTGGCCTGGAGATCACGCTGGCCTGTCACCACCGGATCGCCGCGGACGTCAAGGGCCTCGTCCTCGGCCTGCCCGAGGTGACGCTGGGCCTGCTGCCCGGCGGCGGCGGGGTGACCCGCACCGTGCGGATGTTCGGCATCCAGAACGCGTTCATGAACATCCTGTCGCAGGGCACCCGGTTCAAGGCCGACAAGGCCAAGGAGATCGGCCTGGTCGACGACATCGTCGGCTCCGTCGAGGAATTGGTGCCCGCCGCCAAGGCGTGGATCAAGGCCAACCCCGAATCGCACACCCAGCCGTGGGATGCCAAGGGCTACAAGATGCCTGGCGGCACTCCGAGCAGCCCGGCGCTGGCCGGCGTCCTGCCGTCGTTCCCGGCGCTGCTGAAGAAGCAGCTCAAGGGTGCGCCGATGCCGGCGCCGCGGGCCATCCTGGACGCGGCCGTCGAGGGAGCGCAGGTGGACTTCGACACCGCCAGCCGCATCGAGAGCCGTTACTTCACCCAGCTGGTCACCGGTCAGACCGCCAAGAACATGATCCAGGCGTTCTTCTTCGACCTGCAGCACATCAACGGCGGCGGCTCGCGCCCCGACGGCATCGCGCCGGTCAAGATCAACAAGATCGGTGTCCTGGGTGCGGGCATGATGGGCGCCGGTATCGCCTACGTCTCGGCCAGGGCCGGATACGAGGTGGTGCTCAAGGACGTCGAGATCGAGGCCGCCAAGAAGGGCAAGGGCTACTCGGAAAAGCTTGAGGCCAAGGCACTTCAGCGTGGCAAGACCACCGAGGAGAAGTCCAAGGCGCTGCTCGACCGGATCCACCCGACGGCCGACCCCGCCGACTTCAAGGGCGTCGACTTCGTGATCGAGGCGGTGTTCGAGAACCAGGACCTCAAGCACAAGGTTTTCCAGGAGATCGAGGACGTCGTCGAGCCCAACGCGCTGCTCGGGTCGAACACCTCGACGCTGCCGATCACCGGTCTGGCGACCGGCGTGAAGCGCCAAGAGGACTTCATCGGGATTCACTTCTTCTCGCCGGTCGACAAGATGCCGCTGGTCGAAATCATCAAGGGCGAGAAGACTTCTGACGAGGCGCTGGCCCGGGTCTTCGACTACACGCTGGCGATCGGCAAGACCCCGATCGTCGTCAACGACAGCCGGGGCTTCTTCACCAGCCGCGTCATCGGCACGTTCGTCAACGAGGCGCTCGCGATGCTCGGTGAGGGTGTCGAGCCGGCCAGCATCGAGCACGCCGGCTCGCAGGCCGGCTACCCGGCGCCGCCGCTGCAGCTGTCCGACGAGCTCAACCTCGAGCTGATGCACAAGATCGCCGTCGCCAGCCGCAAGGGCGTCGAGGACGCCGGCGGCAAATACGAGCCGCACCCCGCGGAGGCCGTCGTCGAGAAGATGATCGAGCTCGGCCGCCCCAGCCGCCTGAAGGGCGCCGGCTTCTACGAGTACGTGGACGGCAAGCGCACCCGGCTGTGGCCCGGACTGCGCGAGACCTTCAAGTCCGGCACGTCGGAGCCGCCGCTGCAGGACATGATCGACCGGATGCTGTTCGCCGAGGCGCTGGAAACCCAGAAGTGCCTTGACGAAGGCGTGCTCACGTCGACCGCCGACGCGAACATCGGGTCGATCATGGGCATCGGCTTCCCGCCGTACACCGGCGGTAGCGCCCAGTTCATCGTCGGCTACCAGGGCAAGCACGGCATCGGCAAGGAAGCCTTTGTCGCGAGGGCCAAGGAACTGGCCGCCAAGTACGGCGACCGATTCCTGCCGCCGGACTCACTGACCTAAGCGTCGCGCTGCAACACGTAGCTGCGCGCGGTAAACCTTGCCGCGACGCGGTTCTGGGCTGTCCACTGTGGTTCGTCGATCGCCGATTGCACCGACCACGTCGGCGTGAATCGGCGTTCGATCTCCGCCTCTTCGACTCCGGTCGGGCCGAACGGGCCAGTGGGCCTGAAGGCGACCATGAACAGCCGGGCGCCGGGGGCGGTCACCGCTGTGATCTCCTGGACGTAGCGGTCCCGGTCGCCGCCGCTCATGCCGTGGAAGCAGCCGTTGTCCACGACGAGCTGGAAGGGCCCGTTGATTCCGGCCTGACGCAGATGCGTGACATCGGCGTACACGAAATCGACCGCAGCGCCAGCCGCGCTCGCCTTGGCCCGGGCCTTGTCGAGCGCCTTCGGCGTGAAGTCGACGCCGGTCACGTGCCACCCATGTTGGCTGAGATACATCGACGAATCCCCGGTGCCGCAACCGACGTCGAGGACCGATCCGGCCGGCACCGCGTCGGGTCCCTCGATAAGGTTGCGCAACCTCGCCGACTGCGGATGACCGTCCCACGGCGTGAACCCGAGGGCATAGAAAATCCGGAACATCAGGTGTCGAGAAGCCATGACCCAACCGTATTCCGTTGTCGTCGAGGATTAAACGGGCAACGAGGTGTAGTCCTTGATCTGCATCGAGTCGTGCATCCGCAGGCCCTTGGTGTTCAGCTTGGCGACGGCCCGGGTGACCGGCGCCGGCAACGCCGAGATCAGCTGCGCACCGCGGGTGATCGCCCAGACCATGGCGGCCGAGTTGGGTATGACGGTCTTGGCGGCCGCCCGGGCGAAGACCCTGCTGCGGCGGACCAGGTCGGCCATCTCGTGCTCGTAGGCGGCGAACGCCCGCACGTGATCGCCGCCGGCCGCGGCGAGTTCGCCGGCCAGCACGTAGGCGCCGAGCACCGCAAGGCTGGTGCTACCACCCACTGCCGGGCCGGGGCAGTAGCCGGCGTCGCCGACGAGCGTGACGCGTCCCCGCGACCAGCTGTCCATTTGCAGCTGGCTGATCGAGTCGAAATAGAACGCCGGTGTGTGGTCGACCTCCGCGAGCAGCCGGTCCACCTCGGCGCCCATTCCGGCGAGTGCCTGATGCAGTAATTCCTTCTGCCGCACAGTGTCTCGGTGGTGGTAGTCGAGCTCTGTCTTGCTGCCGAACATGAACAGCACCCGGGAATCGTCCAAATGCCGCGCGCTGTAGATCCCGGCGATGCGGCCGGGCGCGGCGTGCACGACCATTTCACCTTCGGGCGCCAGCGATTTCGGCGCCGACGCCACCGCGAGGTATCCGCCGATGAACTGGGTGAGCCCGGCCTCGTCGCCGAACACCAGTCGCCGAACGTTCGAGTGCAGGCCGTCGGCGCCGACAATGATGTCGAAGCTGCGAGGCGCCGCGTGCTCGAATATCACCTCGCCGTCGGCGGATATCGACGTGATCGAGTCGCCGAAGACGTACTCGACGTGCTCGCGGCCGGCGTCGTAATAGACCTCGCTGAGGTCGTCGCGCATGATCTCGACGTGCCGGTCGGATGCGGCGCCGTAGAGCTTGGTGAGGTCGATCCGGGCCGGGCGATGCCTGCCTCCGCGGCACAGCGTCAGCGTTTCCGTCTTGGTGGCGAGCGACTCGATGCGCGGCAGGACGCCCATCTTCTCCGAGATATCCATCGACGGGCGGAAGAGATCGACGGCGTGGCCGCCGGTCTTGCGCAGCACGGGTGCCTGCTCGACGACGGTGACGTCATAACCGCCGCGCGCCAGCCAGTAGGCCAAGACCGGTCCGGCGATGCTGGCGCCTGAAATCAGAATCCGCATGACGACCTCCTCGTTTAGCCCAAGTTAGGTAAGCCTAACACAGTGCTTACCTATCGGTAAGTAAGTTATTCTGGGTCGGGTGAGCAGACCCCGGTCCGATACCAGGCAGCGCATCCAGGAGGCTGCACGTCGGCTGTTCTTACAGCGCGGGGTTCAGCGCACCAGCCTGCAGGACATCGCGGACCAGTTGGGCATCACGAAACCCGCGCTCTACTACCACTTCCGCTCGCGCGAGGAATTGGTGCGCAGCATCTTGCTTCCCTTGATCGAGGAGGGCGAGCGATTCGTCGCCGACCACGAAAACCGCGACGAGGTCGATGTCCGCGAGTTGTTGGAGGGCTACTTCGACATCCACTACCGGCACCGCCAAGACATGGTGCTGTTGCTGACGGAGCTGTCGACACTGATCGACCTCGGCCTGATCGACACCGTGCTGGCCTGGCGCGCCCGCCTGGGCCGGTTGTTATTCGGCGACGATCCCACGCTCGCGCAATCCACCCGGGCAGTGCTCGCATTCGGTGGCATGCAGGACTGTTGCGTGCAGTTTGCCGCCGCACCCCACGACGAGCTACGTGACAGTTCGGTGAACGCAGCGTTGGCCGCGCTGCAACTGTGACGGGCTACAGTCCGAAGCTATGCAATTCGGACTGTTTATCCCGCAGGGCTGGCGGCTGGATCTGGTCGGCATCGACCCCGCCGAGCACTGGGCCGTGATGCGCGATCTGGCCGGCTATGCCGACGGTGGCGCGTGGGACTCGTTGTGGGTCTACGACCACTTCCACACCGTGCCGATGCCGACCGCCGAGGCCACCCACGAGGCGTGGTCGTTGATGTCGGCCTACGCGGCGACCACGTCGCGGATCAAGCTCGGCCAGATGTGCACGGCGATGAGCTACCGCAATCCGGTGTACCTGGCCAAGGTCGCGGCCACGGCCGACATCATTTCCGGTGGCCGCGTCCAGATGGGCATCGGCGGCGGCTGGTATGAACACGAATGGCGCGCATACGGTTACGGCTTTCCATCCGCGGGTGTGCGGCTCGGGCGACTGGACGAAGGCGTGCAGATCATGCGCGACGCCTGGCGAGACGGCAAGGTCAGCTTGGCCGGTAAGCACTACCAGGTCGACGGCGCGATCGTCGCGCCGAAGCCTCTGCAGGACAATGGGATTCCGCTGTGGATCGCGGGTGGCGGCGAACAGAAGACCCTGCGCATCGCGGCGAAATACGCGCAGTACACCAACTTCACCGCAGAGCCGGACGGGTTTGCGCACAAATCCGAGGTCCTCGCGCAGCACTGCCGCGACGTGGGCACCGACTTCGACGCGATCGTGCGGTCGGTCAACATCAACGCGCTCGTCGGCAGCTCGGAGGCCGATGTCAAGGAGCGGCTGCGGCGCATTCGCGATCGGCTGTCCGGCTACGTGCCGGAGTCGGCGGCCGACGCCATGATCGGCGGAACTAGCGGACCGGACTCGGCCGTCGGCACCGTCGAGCAGATCGTCGAGCGGCTGCAAAAGCTGCGCGGTGCGGGTTGCGAGTACGTCATCTGTTACTTCCCGGAGGCCGCTTACGACCGTTCCGGCATCGAGCAATTCGAGCGAGAAGTGATTCCGGCGCTGAGCTAAACGTCGGTACTGAGGTATCTGGTCTTCACCGGCGGTGCGGCCAGCAGCGGCGGGAGCTGAGTCACCTTGCCCTCGCCGGCACGAAAGGCGCGGTAGGCCTCGTCGTGCTCGACGCTGTCCCACACCTCGTAGATGATCCAGTGCGCTTCGTCGTCCTCGTCGACCCAGACGTCGGTTTGCAGGTTGCCGCTGAACGCGCGGGTGGTTTCGAGGGTCCGGCCCATCAGCTCGCGTCCCGCGGCAACCTCATCGGGCTTGAACCGGAGTTCGAGTAACACCGTGACTGCCATCGTCATCTCCTCACGTCGTCAGTTGGTGCCGCGGACCGCAAGCACACCGTTGAACCTACGGTCCACCCACTTCGCGAAATCGGGCGCCTCCGGAATCTGGTCGGCCGCCGCGAACAAGTTGGCCAGCCTCTGCTCGGCGGCCGTCACCTTGTCGTCGAGCGGGATCGGCAACCGCAGAACCCGGCTCTCGGACAGGCCCGCGACCCGCAGCTGCAGTCCCACCGCGTTGGCGTAATCCTGCGCCCATTGCGAGGGATTGTCTCGGGACCACTGGGCCGCTTTCTGATAGCGCACCAGCAGATCGCTGAGCGCGGAGTTGCGCCGCGGGTCGGTCAGCGCCGCGACGGACGCGCTGCCGAACTGATAGCCGTTGTCGGCGGCGCCGATGCTACGCACCTCGAGGGTGAGGTTCGCTTGCGCGGTATACGGATCCCAGATGACCCAGGCGTCGCCGCGCCGGTTGGCGAAGGCCGACAACGCGTCGGCGGGCTGCAGGAACACCAGTTTGACGTCTTTGGGTTTCAGCCCGGCGTCCGCAAGGTGTTCGAGAATGTTCGCATGCGCCGCACTGCCTTTGGCCACCAGGATCGTCTTACCCCTAAGGTCTTTGACCGTGTTGATCGACGAATCCGTATGTACCAGAATCTGTTCCCCCGTTCCGGCGCCGTCGTAGGCCGAGACCACCCTTGTCTTGGAGTTGGCCGCCGCACCGAACACCGGTGGGGTATTACCGGTGATCGCAAAGTCGATCTTGCCTGCGGTCAGCGCCTCGATCTGCGGCGGTCCCGACGTGAACGTCGAGAAGACGACCCTGTACGGAAGGTTGTCGAGTGCACCCGCGGCGCGCAGCAACGACTGGGTGCCGCCCTTCTGGTCGCCGACTTGCAGGGTCACCCCGGACAGTTGCGACAACGGCACCGGCGCGGGCACGCTGATCAACTGCGGCCCGGTGGATCGCGACACGCACGCCGCGGTGAAAAGCGTTGACGCCACGGCGAGGCGGACAGCGATCCGCGTCGTCAAACCCGTACGCCCAACTTGTCCAGCAGCTCGACCCGGTGGCGGCGATGCTCGACGCTCTGCTCGGACGCAGCCGGCCGTGGGTTGTCGATCTCCAGGGTGTGGGCGACCGAGCCGTTCTCGAGGACCAGCACCCGGTCGGCCAGTGCGATTGCCTCTTCGACGTCGTGCGTGACCAGCAGTACGCCGAAGCCGTGACGGCGCCACAGCTCGAGCAGCAGCGCGCGCATAGACAGCCGGGTGAGCGCGTCCAGCGCCCCGAACGGCTCGTCGAGCAGCAGCAGCTGCGGTTGCGCCACCAAAGCCCTTGCGAGCGAGACCCGTTGGGCCTGGCCGCCGGACAGCGTCAGCGGCCAGGCCGTCGCATGCTCGACGAGTCCGATCTCGGCCAGCGCCTGCTCGGAACGCTTCCGGGCGGCGTCACGCGACACGGTGGTGCGGTTGAGTCCGTAGCTCACGTTGGTCACGACGTCGCGCCATGGGAAGAGGCGTGGTTCCTGGAAGGCGACGGCCGGTGCGCCATCGACCTCGCGCAGACCGGTGTGATCCGTGGAAATCCCTGCCAGAACCCGCAATACGGTCGACTTGCCGCTGCCGCTGCGACCCACCAGCGCGACGATCTCCTGGCTGCGGACTTCCAGTGAGACGCCGTTGAGAATCTGCCGGTTGCCGTACCACTTGTCGACGTCGGTGAGCCTGCCGACGACGGCGGTCTGCCGGCGTTGCGATGTGACCGTCATGTGCGATACCTCAGCGCTCGGTGCTCCAGTACGCGAACGAGCGCGTCGGTCGTCAGCCCCAACAGCGCGTAGACGATAAGGCAGAAGATGATGATGTCGACGCGCAGGAAGTCGCGCGCATTGTTGATGAGAAACCCGATGCCCTTGTCGGCGTTGATCTGCTCGGCGACGATCAATGTCAGCCATCCGAGCGCCAGCGATTGCCGCAGCCCCACCAACACCTGCGGGGCAGCGCTCGGCAGGATGATTGTGCGCAACCGCTGCCACAGTGAAAAGCCAAGAATATCAGCGGTTTCCAGCAGCTTGGGGTCGACCTGCCGGATCGCGGAGAAGGTGTTCAGGTAGAGCGGGAAACTGACCCCGAGCGCGACCAGCAGCACCTTCGGCAGTTCGCCGATGCCGAACCACAGGATGAACAACGGGATCAGGCCCAGGTGCGGGAGCGCACGCACCATCTGCAGCGGCGGGTCGACCGCCGCCTCGAACCAACGCGACAGCCCGACTGCCACGCCCAGGCCGAGGCCGATGACACCACCGATCAGCAGGCCTTCGACGACTCGCAGCCCGGACACCTCCAGGGCCTCGACGAGCTTGCCGTTGCGGATCAGCTCTAATCCGGCGTCGAAGATCAACTGCGGCGCCGGCAGCACGTCCTGCGGGATCAGGCCGGTGGCGCTGAAAATCTGCCACACCATTAGCAGCACCACCGGCGACGAAATCCGGATGATCGTCCAGCGATGTTTTGCGCACACGCTGACTGCTGTCGAGGCCGGTGCCGCGTCGGCGACCGGATGGACATGACTGCTCACCATTGTTCGACGAACCTTTGGTTTGGGCGGGCGTGCATTACCGCTCGGGCAGCGATGACCCGAAACGACGTTAGGTGGCCTGACCGGCGGGCTGAAGGGTTTGACTCCGCCTGACGACAACAGATGAGAATGCGGTTTCCGCTTTCGTGGAACGCTGTTGTACGGTTTGGTGAGCGCATTATCGGATCGGCGGATTACGGAGGAGCCCTCGATGCAGAAGGCAATCGATCCCAGCATCTCGACGTGGCCTGACGACAATCCGCAGCTGATCGGCAGCCGATGCGGCGACTGCGGCGCCACCACCTTCCCAATGCAGGAGCTGTGCCCGCGGTGCAGCGGCGCGACGATGACGGAGCTGCTGTTGCCGCGCAGCGGAACCCTGGTGGCGTGGACGACGCAGGGCTTCGCGCCCGGCGCGCCGTATGCCGGGCCGACCGGCGACGACTTCGTGCCGTTCGGGGTGGGTCTGGTCCAGCTGGGTGACGTGATCCGCGTCGAGGGTCGGCTGACCGAAAACGACCCGGCCAAGCTGAAGTTCGGTCAGCAGGTCGAGCTGACCATGGTGCCGTTCGCCACCGATGGCGACGGCAACGAGGTCGTCACGTTCGCGTTCCAGCCGGTCTGAGAAGGAGCCCTGAGATGACTAGTGATGTCGCGATCATCGGCGTCGGACTGCACCCGTTCGGCCGGTTCGAAAAGACCGCAATGCAGATGGGCGCCGAGGCGATCCAATCCGCCTTGGGCGACGCGGGTGTCGACTGGAAGGACATCCAGTTCGGCTTCGGCGGCAGCCACGAGGTGTCCAACCCTGACGCGGTCACCCGGCTGGTCGGGCTGACGGGCATCACGTTCACCAACGTGTTCAACGCCTGCGCCACCGCTGCCAGCGCCATCCAGCAGACCGCCGACACCATCCGGCTCGGTAAATACGACATCGGCATCGCGATCGGCCTGGACAAGCACCCGCGCGGCGCGTTCACCGACGACCCGGCCAAGCTGGCGCTGCCGCAGTGGTATGCGAACAACGGCCAGTTCGTCACCACCAAGTTCTTCGGCATGAAGGCCAACAAGTACCTGCACGACCACAACATCTCCCAGGCCACCCTGGCCAAGGTCGCCGCCAAGAACTTCCGCAACGGCGCCTTGAATCCGAATGCGTTCCGCCGCAAGGCAATTCCCGAAGACCAAATCCTCAACTCGCCGGTGCTCAACTACCCGCTGACGCAGTACATGTTCTGTGCGCCCGACGAGGGCGCGGCGGCGGTGGTCATGTGCCGCGCCGACATCGCGCACAAATACACCGACAAGCCGGTCTACGTGCGCGCCACCGAGATCCGCACCCGCCGTTACGGCGCCTACGAAGTGCACGCCACGTTCGCCCCGTTGGACGAGGACGTGTCGCCGACGGTGTATGCGGCCAAGGCCGCCTACGAGGCCGCGGGCATCGGGCCCGAGGACGTCGACGTGGCCCAGCTGCAGGACACCGACGCCGGTAACGAGGTCATCCACATGGCCGAAACCGGTCTGTGCGCCGACGGCGAGCAGGAGAAGCTGATCGCCGACGGCGCCACCGAGATCCACGGCTCGATTCCGGTCAACACGGACGGCGGGCTGATCGCCAACGGGGAGCCGATCGGCGCGTCCGGCCTGCGCCAGGTGCACGAGCTGGTGCGCCAGCTGCGCGGCGAGGCCGGCGAGCGTCAGGTGCCCGGCGACCCGCGCGTCGGGCTGGCCCAGGTGTACGGCGCGCCAGGTACCGCGTCGGCGACGATCCTGTCGCTCTAGTTCTGACGCGAGCAGACGCAAAAGCCCCCGCACGCCCGGCGTGCCGGGGGCTTTTGCGTCTGCTCGCCCTAGATTGCCGGGCCCAGTAGGTCGTCGGCGTCTTTGATGACGTAGCCGTAGCCCTGCTCGGCCAGAAAACGCTGGCGGTGCGCGGCGTATTCGGCGTCCTGGCTGTCGCGGGCCACCACCGAATAGAACACCGCGCCGCCGCCGTCGGCCTTGGGCCGCAGCAGCCGGCCGAGCCGCTGCGCCTCCTCCTGCCTTGAACCAAACGTCCCCGAAACCTGGACCGCCACAGCGGCTTCCGGCAGATCGATGGAGAAGTTCGCCACCTTCGACACCACCAGGGTGTTCACCTCGCCGCGCCGGAACGCGTCGAACAGCGCCTCGCGTTCGGCGGTCTTGGTCGACCCCTGGATCACCGGGGCGCCCAGCACGGTCCCGAGCTCGTCGAGCTGGTCCAGGTAGGCGCCGATCACCAGCGTCGGCTCGCCGGGATGCCTGCTCAGAATCGACTGGACCACAGCGATTTTCGAATGGGCGGTCGAGCACAGCTTGTAGCGCTCTTCGGGTTCGGCGGTGGCGTAGATCATCCGCTCGTTGTCGGTCAGCGTGACCCTCACCTCGATGCACTCCGCCGGCGCGATCCAGCCCTGCGCCTCGATGTCCTTCCACGGCGCGTCATAGCGTTTCGGTCCGATCAGCGAGAACACGTCGCCCTCGCGGCCGTCCTCGCGGATTAGCGTGGCCGTCAGACCCAGGCGTCGCCGCGACTGCAGATCCGCGGTCATCCGGAACACCGGCGCCGGCAGCAGGTGCACCTCGTCGTAGATGATCAGCCCCCAATCGCGGCTGTCGAACAGCTCCAAGTGGCGGTACTCGCCCTTGGTGCGACGGGTGATCACCTGATAGGTGGCGATGGTGACCGGCCGGATTTCCTTGCGCTCGCCCGAGTATTCGCCGATCTCCTCTTCGGTCAGCGACGTGCGGGCGATCAGCTCACGCTTCCACTGCCGGCCCGCCACGGTGTTTGTGACCAGAATCAGCGTCGTCGCACTGGCTTTCGCCATCGCCGCCGCGCCGACCAGCGTCTTGCCCGCCCCGCATGGCAGCACCACCACACCGGAGCCGCCCGCCCAGAACGAGTCGGCGGCCATCTCCTGGTAGTCGCGCAGCGCCCAGTCGTCCTGCCGCAGGCTGATCGGGTGCGCCTCGCCGTCGACGTAGCCGGCCAGATCGTCGGCGGGCCAACCGATTTTGAGCAGCATCTGTTTGACCCGGCCCCGCTCACTGGGGTGGACGACGACGGTGTCGTCGTCGATCCGGGCACCCAGCATCGGCGCGATCTTCTTGTGGCGCAACACTTCTTCGAGGACCGCTCGGTCGAGGCTGACCAGCGTCAGGCCGTGCGCGGGGTGCTTGACCAGCTGAAGCCGGCCGTAGCGGGCCATGGTGTCGACGATGTCGACGAGCAGCGGCTGCGGAACGGCGTAGCGCGAGTAGCTGACCAGCGCGTCGACCACCTGCTCGGCGTCGTGGCCGGCGGCGCGCGCGTTCCACAGCGCCAGCGGCGTGATCCGATAGGTGTGCACATGCTCGGGTGCGCGCTCGAGCTCGGCGAACGGTGCGATCGCCGATCGCGCCGCACCGGCCAGCTCGTGGTCAACCTCGAGCAGCACCGTCTTGTCGGACTGCACAATCAACGGGCCGTCAGTCATATCTCCCATTATCGGTCGTCGGCCGACACCACTGAGGTGATGCGGTGGATGGCGAACTCGCGTGCACGGCTGGAGGCGGAATCGAACGCGACCAGCTGCCCGCCGGCCACCGTGATCGGCGCCACCACCCGCTGCGTGGCGACCCCGGCGGCGTCGACGTAGTTGATCAGCACCGTGTCCTGCCGCTGGGCGGCGCGCTGCAGCAGCGACATGGCCACCGCCGGATCGATCCGCACACTGCCGAACGGCGCGGCGGTCACCCTGCGCAGCACCGCGACGACGGCGCTGAGGCTTTCGCCGCTCGGGCGCGCGGTCGGCCGGTGCGGTCGATGGCGCTGCGGCACGGGCACCCTCGCGCCGCGGGCCCGGATGTCGACGATGGTGCCGGTGGAGTCTTCGGCGGCGGGGGCGAATCCGGCGTCCTGCAACGCCGCGAGCACTTCGCCGATCGGCGCTTGGGAAATCGCCACCGTCGGCGCCAGCACCCGCAGGCCGAGGTGCTCGGCGCCGGCCACCGCCTGGGCGAGCAGCGCCGGGTCCTCGCAGCGCACGAACGAGGCGGCCATCCCGATCCGCAGTTGCCCATGCCGGCGGGCGACGTCGTCGATCATGTAGCTCAGCCCTTGCGGCACAGGCGTTTTGGAGTGCTTGCGGAACAGGGAGTGCAACGCGTCGGCGGTTTTCCCGATGTCCAGCGCGTGCCGAATCGACTGTTCGCTGACGCGGTAAACCATCGCCGTGCCCGCGGATTCGACGATGGCCACGGCCGAAAGCTCCTCGGCGAGATGACGTTCCAGTGGGCCGGGCACCACGACGGTTAGGTCGGCCTGCACCAGGAAGTGGTCGATCGGCGCGGGCAGCACCCGCGCCATCACGTCGACGGCGTTGGACGCGCCGTCGTCGATCAGGGCGCGGCCGGGCGTGCTGATCGCCCCGCGGCCGACCAGGCCCAGCCTGTTCGCCTCGTCCAGCAGGTCGGCGACCGGCGCGGGCTGCAGCCGCTTGGACCATCGCGGCCGCCGCCAGATCAACGCCGCCGATGCGGTGTCCTTGTCCACCCCCGCGCCGGCCGGCAGCTGGGCCAGCACGTCGAGCAGCAGCCTGCGGTCCAGCGGCGCCGCCGTCGAGTACAGCGAATCCGACAGCGCGGCATAGGGTTTGCCGTCTGGGCCGCGGGTGCCGATCAGCGCCGGCCGGGCGGCCAGGTCGAGCCAGGTGTTGGCCAGCAGCTGCCAGCGCTCGGCGGTGGATGCTTCGGCGAACCGGTCGGCGGCGACCGTCGGCGCCCAGTACGGCGGCTCGCCGCCGACGGTTGGCGGATCGGGCACGCCGCTGGCGATCAGGCCCGCGGCGGCGGCGAGTTCGAGGATCAGGCCCAACCCGGACTCGTCGATGCCGGTCACCTTCGCCAGCCGTTTGACCTCGCGGACGCCCAGGCCGCCGCTGCGCAGCTCGGAAATCGGTGCCGCGCTGAGGGTTTCCAGGAGCACATCGATTTCGCGGAGCAGGTCGATCACGGCGCCGGCTGCCGCGGCGTCGGCGTCGGCGGGTGTGGTGGTGGTGACCACCGGATTCGGTGCCGCCAGCCGCGCCGGTCCGGGCTGCTCGCCGCGCAGCACCTGCCCGACATGGCGCGGCAGGATCACCGTGTCGGCGTCGATGCGCCGCAGCAGCCCGATGGCAAGCAGTTGTGGCACCGGGCGATCGGCGGGAGCGCCGGGCGCGGCGTCGCGGGTGCGCCCCAGCGGCGAGCCCTCCAGCAGCCTGTCCAGCACCTCGCGCTGCGGGTCGTCGAGGCGGTCGATCAACTCGGCGATCTGCTCAGGGTCCGCAGCGGCGTCTTCCAGGGTCACCTGGCCGGGATGCCAGGGCAGCCCGGCGCCGGCGTCGGGGCCCACTCGCAGCTCGCCGTCGCCCCACACCAGCGCGCGCTCCTTGAGCCCGTCCAGGGCGTCGAGCACGTCCGGTTCGGGCGCTCGATCGCCGATCAGCGTGAGCAGCTTGGCGACGGGCACCGACGCCGCATCCGCGTGCAGTACCAACAACGCGTCGATCACCGCGAGGCGAAGAAAGTCCAGTTCGTCGCTGGCCGCCTTGAGCGACTGGCGAGCCTGGGCGCGGGCTGCCAGGGCCGCGATGCTGCCCGGCGGCGGCTGAGCAAGGTCGGGCCGCAACTCCAGCAGACGGATGAGCCGCTCGTCGGGCAAGTCGGCCAGCCAGGACCCCAGCGGTATGCCCTGGGTGTGTTCGGTCATTGCTGACCAGGGTAAAGCAGCCGGGCGAGTGCGCCCTCTCGTCCGACGGCGAGCACGGGATCGGAGAGCCGGGACGTCAAGGTTGCACGAGACCTGTCAGAATGGAGCGCGTGACTGACACCGCTGGGAACAAGCCCCAGAAGACTCGCTACGTCGACAACGGCTGGCCGACGACCAACCCCGACGACCACGCGGTGAGCGAGCTGGCAACCGATCGGACGGGCGCACTGTCCCCCTTCGGCGACGTCGTCTTCCCCGTGCCCGCCGACGAGTTGCCCTACGTGCATCCCGTCACGGAAGTCAACCGCTAGTCGGATCGCCCCTCGTCGCGGCCCCGGCTTGCGCCGGTCAGGCCAGCGACGACAAAGCCGGGTTGCCGCTCACACTCTGCGACTGAATGGCTTTCAGCACGTCCTTGAGGTAGCTCGGGTCCATGCTCTGCGGCGGCACGGCCGGCAGGCCGTTGGTGCCGACACTGGGCAGCGTGGCCGGGTCGAGCATCGGCGCCAGTTGCGGCGGCACCTGAAGATCGTGCATCGCTGACCCGATGGAGGCCGGGTCGGTCGGCACGCCCGGGATCGGTCCGGGGTCGGCCGGAGCGTGCGGCACGACGGTCCAGTTCGCGACCTCGTTGGCCTGGTGGACATCCTGAGGCGCGTCCGCGGGCGTTTGCATCGCGACGGTCTCACCCTGCACCGGAGGGGCGGGATCAGCCGGAGGCGGTGGTGGCGGAGCGTCCGGTGCGGGCGCGTCGAGGGCGACGGTCTCACCCTGAACCGGCGGGGCCGGCGGCGCGGGGTCTGCCGGAGGCGGCGGCGGGGGGTCGGCGGGCGGCGGCACGTCGACCGCGGCCGGCTCGGCCGGCGGTGCGGGGTCGGCCGGCGGTGGAGGAGGCGGCGGTGGGTCGGCCGGCGGAGGCGGCGCCGGAGCGTCGAACGCCGCGGGCACGACGGGAGGCGGCGGGGCGTCGTCCGGCGCAGGCGCCGGCGCATCGGCGACGACGTTGCGCGGGGTCGCGGCCGAGAGGCCACGGCCGCAGACCGGCCAGGCACCCTTGCCCTGAGTGGCGAGGACCCGTTCGGCGACGGCGATCTGCTGTTCGCGGCTGGCCTGGTTCGCGGATGCGGCGTACTCGCCGCCGCCGTGCGAGGCCCAGGTGCCCTGCGAGAACTGCAGGCCGCCGTGGTAGCCGTTGCCGGTGTTGATGGCCCAGTTGCCGCCCGACTCGCAGGCCGCGACGCGATCCCATTCGCCATCGGGCGCACCGGCGGCGTGACCGGCGAGCGCGATACCGCCACCGCCGATCACAGCGCCGGTGAAGGCAATCTTGGCAACGCCGACGGTTGATGCAGTGGGCTTACGGTGACGTCCGCTCATACCGCAGTAATTCCTCTCGTAAACGCCTACGAGGTCAGCTGTCGGGTTCGGGCGGAAGAGGTCGCCCGGCCATCGTCGTGTCCCACCGGAAACGGGTCTGGCTTCACCCCAAGGAGTCGTCTGCGACTCCTGGTCCGATCTCGGCGGACCGTTGGGTCCCCCGTCTCCATCCACGGGTTTGGGTGGTCCCCGCCTACTGGATGGAGCTCGGCGCTATAGGCGAGAAGGCCCGCCGCTCAGTAAGACTCGGCAAGCTCCGGACGACGCTAGCGGCAGTTAGCGGCAGAGTCATTTTCTGGCGATTTCAGCGTTTCGGCGTGTCGCCCACGCGAAGAATGCCAGGAACATCGGTCGTTTGCGCTGGTTGGAAGCTCCGATATCGGGCCGTTGTCGCGCCGTGATCATTCCGTTATGTGACTGAACTCACACCCTAAAGAAGGATTAAGAGCAGGTCACACGCGCCGCCCCAGCCTGTGAATTTCAGACTCGCGCCGGTGCGGTCCGCGCCCACGGTGTCCGATGATCGACCGGGACGATTTCCTTGCCCAGCGGAACCAGCGATACCGGGATCAGTTTGAGATTGGCCAACGCCAGTGGAATGCCGACGATCGTCAGGGCCATCGCCACCGCGCTCACCAGATGTCCGATTGCGAGCCAGAACCCGAACAACACCACCCAGATGATGTTCCCGATCAGCGCGCCGGTGCCGGTGCCCGGCTTGTCGATGATCGTCCGCCCGAACGGCCACAGCGCATAGGATGCGATTCGCAGTGCGGCGAATCCGAAGGGGATGGTCACTATGAGCAGGAAGCACAGCAGCGCGGCCAGCAGATAGCCGAGGGCCAACCACAGGCCACCGAAAATCAACCAGATAACGTTCAGGATCAGGCGCATTGTTACCTCCAGCGACGGTTCCAGGCTACCGAGAAACTCCCATGCTCGGTTGGCAGCCATCCGAGTAGGATTTGTCGTCATCGCGTCCTGCGCAGGCGGGGCGCTTCGTTGTGTTGCCGTTCGAGTTATTCGTCAGACAAGCAGGTGAGACCGGTGCCGACTGGCAAGGTGAAGTGGTACGACGCTGAGAAGGGCTTCGGCTTCCTATCCCAGGAGGACGGTGAGGACGTCTACGTCCGCTCCTCGGCGTTGCCCGCGGGTGTCGAAGGCCTCAAGGCGGGGCAGAAGGTGGAATTCGGCGTTGCCTCAGGACGGCGGGGGCCGCAGGCGTTGAGCCTGAAATTGATCGACCCACCGCCCACCCTGACCCGGCCTCGCCGCGAGGGTCCCGCTGAACACAAGCACAGCCCTGACGAGCTGCACGGCATGGTCGAGGACATGATCACCTTGCTGGAGGGCGCCGTACAGCCCGAGCTGCGCAAGGGCCGCTATCCGGACCGTAAAACCGCGCGCCGGGTCTCCGAGGTCGTCAAGGCCGTGGCCCGGGAGTTGGACGCCTAGGTCGATCCGTCGGACCCGTTGTCGCCAGTCGATCGGTAGTTGCACAAACGGGTGTATCGGACAGCGCCGGGGGGAACACTGGAACCGAATCTTCAACGGAGCCGGTTCGAGTGAGGGAAGTCCAATGGCACAGCAAGCGCAGGTCACCGAAGAGCAAGCGAGAGCCGTAGCTGAGGAATCTCGCGAAAGTGGTTGGGACAAGCCGTCCTTGGCCAAGGAGCTATTTCTCGGCCGCTTTCCGCTCGAGCTCATTCATCCGTTCCCGAGGCCGTCCGACGCGGAGGCCGCTCGCACCGACAAGTTCCTGGCCCAGCTGCGGGAATTCCTCGAGACGGTCGACGGCAGCGTCATCGAGCGCGACGCGCAGATTCCCGACGAGTGTGTGAAGGGTCTAGCCGAGCTGGGCTGCTTCGGGATGAAGATCCCGTCGGAGTACGGCGGGCTCAACATGTCGCAGGTCGCCTACAACCGTGCGCTGCAGATGGTTTCGACCGTGCATCCCAGCCTGGGCGCGCTGCTCTCCGCGCACCAGTCGATCGGGGTGCCCGAGCCGCTGAAGCTGGCGGGCAGCGACGAGCAGAAGCGCAAATACCTGCCTCGTTGTGCCGCTGGCGCCATCTCCGCGTTCTTGCTCACCGAACCGGATGTCGGCTCCGACCCGGCGCGGCTGGCGTCGACCGCGACGCCCGTCGACGACGGCCAGGCCTACGAACTGGACGGCGTCAAGTTATGGACCACCAACGGTGTGGTCGCCGACCTGCTGGTGGTGATGGCCGCCGTGCCCAAGAGCGACGGGCACCGCGGCGGGATAAGCGCATTCGTCGTCGAGGCCGATTCGCCCGGCATCACCGTCGAGCGGCGCAACAAGTTCATGGGCTTGCGCGGAATCGAAAACGGCCTCACCAGAATGCATCGCGTGCGGGTGCCTGCCGAAAACCTGATCGGCCGCGAAGGCGACGGCTTGAAGATCGCGCTGACCACGTTGAACGCCGGACGGCTGTCGATACCCGCGATCGCGGCCGGATCGGCCAAGTGGTCGCTGAAGATCGCGCGCGAGTGGTCGCGCGAACGGGTGCAGTGGGGTAAGCCGGTCGGCGAGCACGGCGCTGTCGCCGAGAAAATCTCGTTCATGGCCGCAACCACTTACGCGTTGGAGTCGGTGCTGGAGTTGTCCGGGCAGATGGCCGACGAGGGGCGCAATGACATCCGGATCGAGGCGGCGCTGGCCAAGCTGTGGTCGAGCGAGATGGCCTGCGTGATCGCCGACGAACTGCTGCAAGTTCGCGGCGGCCGCGGCTATGAGACGGCCGAGTCGCTGGCCGCGCGCGGCGAGCGGGCCGTCCCGGTGGAGCAGGTGGTCCGCGACCTGAGGATCAACCGCATCTTCGAGGGCTCGAGTGAGATCATGCGACTGCTGATCGCCCGCGAGGCGGTCGACGCCCACCTTAGCGCGGCCGGCGACCTCGCGAACCCGAAGGCCGACCTCCGCCAGAAGGCCAAGGCGGCCGCCGGCGCGAGTGGGTTCTACGCAAAGTGGTTGCCGCAGTTGGTGTTCGGTGAAGGGCAGCGGCCGACCGCGTATCACGAGTTCGGCAATCTGGCGAAGCATCTGCGCTTCGTCGAACGCTCGTCGCGCAAGCTGGCCCGCAACACCTTCTACGGGATGGCGCGCTGGCAGGCCGCGCTGGAGCAAAAGCAGGGGTTCCTCGGCCGGGTGGTGGATATCGGCGCGGAACTGTTCGCGATGGCGGCCTCGTGTGTGCGGGCGGAGGCTCAGCGGGTCGCCGATCCGGCGCGGGGTCAGCAGGCCTACGAGTTGGCCGAAGCGTTTTGTCAGCAGGCCACTTTGAGGGTGGAGGCGCTGTTCGACGCGTTGTGGTCGAACACCGATGACACCGATGCGGCCGTGGCCCGCGACGTGCTGAAGGGTCGCTACACCTGGCTCGAAGACGGGATTATCGACCAGTCGGAGGGCACCGGCCCGTGGATCGCGCACTGGGAATCCGGCGCGTCGACGGAGCAGGATTTGGCTCGCCGATTCCTGACCGTGGCCAAGGCGTGACGTGACATATGTCGCCGAGGCCGGCGAATTCACCCGTGACACCAAATACATCGAAACCCGGATCACCGCAGACGGCCGTGACGGCTATCCGGTGCAGCCGGACCGCTATCGGCTGATCGTCGCTCGCGCCTGTCCGTGGGCCAACCGTGCGATCATCGTCCGACGACTGTTGGGGCTGGAAAGCGTGCTGTCCATTGGGTTTTGCGGCCCCACCCACGACAAGCGCAGCTGGACCTTCGATCTCGACCCGGGCGGCGTCGACCCGGTGTTGAAGATTCCGCGGCTGCAGGACGCGTATTTCGCACGCTTTCCCGACTACCCGAAGGGCATCACCGTTCCCGCGATCGTCGACGTGCCGACGGGCGCCGTGGTCACCAACGACTTCGCGCAGATGACCCTCGACTTCTCCACCGAATGGACTGCCTACCATCGCGACGGCGCGCCCCTGCTCTACCCCGAGCCGTTGCGCGACGAGATCGACGAAGTCAGCAAACGGGTTTACACCGAGATCAACAACGGCGTGTACCGGTGTGGCTTCGCCGGTTCGCAGCAGGCCTACGACGCGGCCTACGACCGGCTGTTCACCGCGCTGGACTGGGTGAGCGAGCGACTGGAAAAGCAGCGGTACCTGGTCGGCGACACGATCACCGAAGCCGACGTCAGGCTGTTCACCACGTTGGCCCGCTTCGACCCCGTCTACCACGGGCACTTCAAGTGCAATCGCAGCAAGCTGTCGGAGCTGCCAGTGTTATGGGCGTATGCGCGAGACCTGTTCCAGACGCCGGGTTTTGGCGACACCGTCGACTTCGTTCAGATCAAGCAGCACTACTACATAGTGCACGCCGACATCAACCCCACCCGCATCGTGCCGAAGGGGCCGGACCTGGCCAACTGGCTGACGCCGCATGGCCGGGAAGCCTTGGGCGGCAGGCCGTTCGGCGAGGGCACGCCACCCGGGCCGACGCCCGAGGCCGAGCGGGTGCCCGCGGGCCATGGCGCCTAGCCCCAGACGGTTCGCGCAGACGGATGCGACTCGGATGCTCGGGGCGCCAGCGCCGAGCGCGCCACGACCTGCATCCTTGTCGCAACTGTAGATCCCGCACAAGGTCGGGTCATGGCAGCTAGCAGGTAATTGGAGTGTCCCGTCAGCCGGGATGGTCGATGGGCGCTGGCGGCAAGGACTTTTCATCCGCGCCGCGCGACTCTGACAATCATGACTAGCTTCGCTGCCGCAACGTTGCCCGAAACCGCCGCCGGCACGTCCGCAGGACGTGCCGGCGGCGTGAAGCCGTTTCACGCGGAATGTTTGGAGAGCTAGCAGTGGAGTTCTGGATGGCGCCGCCGGAAATCAACTCGGGGCGAATGTACTGCGGTCCCGGCTCGCGATCGATGGTCGAGGCCGCGGTGGCCTGGGGCGAGCAGGCCGCCTGCCTCAATCATGAAGTTGCACAGTGGCGTGCGGCGACCTCGACGCTGACGACGGCTGCAGTGCAGGCTGCGACGCCGTACATAGCATGGGTTGAGGCTGCTGCCACCGCGGCCGCGCAAGCGGCCAATCAGGCGGCGTGCGCTGCGTGCGCGCATGAATTGGCGCGCGGCGCAATGGTGCCCCCTGAGGTGATCAAGTCGAACCGGGCGCAATTCGCATTGCTGGCGACTACGAACTGCCTGGCCCAAATCAGCCCGGCTATCGCGGATATCGACGCCGAATATGAACAGATGTGGGCCCACGACGGCGAAGCCATGTACGCCTATGCCCGCGCCTCGGCGGACGCGTCGGCGCTGACTCCGTTCACCTCACCACCTTTGGCCCCCGATGGGTCGGCGCAGCACGAGTTTGCCGGCTCGAGGCCGTCGTGGGGTACGGAATCGGCCCCAGATGTCATATCGTCGTGCCAACAAATGATGGCAGCGATCCCAAAGGCGTTGGACGGACTGCTGTCGTCGCCGCCGGCACACTTAGCTGACTATCTGTCGGCAGTGACAACTTCGCTGTCACAAGTGGGATCGCGATGCGAACGGCCCGACCGCGCGACGAGCAATCTGGACTACCTCAACAAGGCTGCGGTACTGGAGAAAGCGGCAAGATTGATGTTGTCCTCACGCAACCGAGACCGCGCCGGCGGCGCAACCTGTGCTGCTGGTTTGGGTCTGGCGAAGTCGATCGGAATTTTGTCGGTGCCCCGGCGCTGGGTAGAGGAAGCGGCAGTCGATCCAAAGAGCGCAGAGCTGCGGCATGGCTGGGTTCGGGAGCTGGCGCTCGCGGCAGCCCAGCGGGATTTGTGAGGAAGACACCATCTCCGCGTCAACCAATTTTGAGATCCGGACGGCTCCCGGATTCGTGGCGCGGGATCGCACGACCGTCGGCCACCGGCCTTTTGCCCGCGCGTCGATCATGCGGATGATTGGTAACACAGCTGCCGTGAACCGCAATCTTTGGCTACCAGTTAGCTGGCAGCACAATCGATTTTCGTCCCCGATATTGCGGCGGACGATCGCGCGTGCTAGGCCGGTCATGTGACGGAGCGGGCTTTCGCTCCGGTGGACAGCGGTCGACCGGAGGGTAGGCGCGGGCGGGTCTTGGCGTTGTTGATGCGCTCAACGCCTCGGTCGCACTGGGCCGGGCTTGCCGTTGCGGCTGGCTTAGTGGCGGTCGAGACCGTTGTCGTGCTTCTGCTCAAACATGTCGCTCCGACTGAGGCTTTCGGCATGGTTTACCTACTCGGTGTCCTGCTGGTTGGGATGGGCTGGGGGTTTGAATTAGCGGGGGTCACAGCAATGGTCAGCGCCTTGGCCTACGACTATTTCCGAAGCCGGCCCGAGGGCATCAATCTGACCCAGCCCCAGGACTGGGTGGTGATTGGCGTCTTTTTTATCGTGGCGGTGTTGTCGAACAGTCTCGCCGCGCTGGCCCGGGCTGGGGCGATCGAAGCCGATCGGC
>Ga0335075_10003880_pt1 | contig 23465 bp, 16 predicted proteins | sample Lox_Sample_24_FD_206723 | JGI IMG/M metagenome (GOLD analysis project Ga0335075, IMG submission 206723) | Soil microbial communities from Loxahatchee National Wildlife Refuge, Florida, United States - Lox_Sample_2.4 | ecosystem: Environmental > Terrestrial > Soil > Wetlands | place: USA...
GCTGGCGCTCGCCTGCGGTCCGGACACCACGCAGGCCACCGACTCGCCGTCCAACTGCTGGATGCTCGCCACGGTGACGACGAACGGCGCGACCGCACTGACCGTGTACGAGCGGGTGAGCGACGCGTCGTCACCGACCGGTGATGGGTGGATGCCGCAGACGGTCAACGACAACTTCCTGTCCGGCAACGGCTCTCAGGTGACCGTGTCCCCGCTGAGCGGTACCCAAGGGGGCGGGAGCGGGAACGGCAACGGAGCGCAGATGCTCACCGTCACCTCCCAGGGACTGTGGGTCGATTTCGGTGCGCAGGTCGGGTCGGGCTCGACTCCGATCGACGTCAGCGAGTTCCTCACGCCCGGGTCCGCCGGACAGCTCGGCTCCCAGGGCGCATGGTGCTCGGTGCAGTCCGCCAGCCCGTACTGCACCGGCTCTCTGGGCGGCTTGTTCCCGTCGACGGCCGGCTACCTCTCCTTCGCCTGGCCAGGGTCAGGCTCGGACGACGGCGAACGGATCATCACCGGTGGAGACCAGGGCACGCTGTTGGAGTTCGCCGGCTCGGGTGACTTCGCCCAGGTGGCCGGGACGGGGGGGAGCCTCGAGTCCGGCAGCGAGGTTCAGGGCGGGGCGTTCGACAGCCCGACCGAGGGTTGGGTGTCGGACGGCGGCGAGGTCGAGCAGGCGGTCGACGGTGAGGGCGAGCCGCAGGTGGAGGAGTTCACCAACGATCCCACCCCGGACGCGCTCACCTCCGACTCGGTTCCGTTCGGATCGCCGTTGCTGGCGGTCGCCTCGGCCCCGAACACGACCCCCGGATCGCCGAGCGGCGCAGCGATCGCGGTCGGGGTGAACGGCGAGGTCGCGCAGTACGTCCCCGGCTCCGGCTGGACGCCCCAGTCGCTGCTGAACTCGGCAGGGGTGGCCCAGACGCCGACGCTGCGCGGCGTCGCCTGGCCGGAGGCGCGCCGCGCCTACGCGGTCGGTGACAACGGCGCGATGTGGGTGTGGCAGGGCGACACCGGCCTGTGGGAACCGGACCCGGCCAAGCCGTTCAACTTCGATGAGAACCTCACCGGAATCGCGTTCGAGCCAGGCAACCCCGACATCGGCTGGGCCGTCGGCAAGGACGGGACGATGCTCCAGTTCGGCAAGACCTGGACGCAGGCGGCGCTCCCCGCGGCGCTGCAGAACGTCGACTTCACCTCGATCGCGTTCGCGGGCGGCGTCGCCCTCGCCACCTACCGCGGCTTCGATGCCGGCGGCGTCAACCAGGAGGAGTTCGACGGCGGTCTGGCGATCAACACCGGCGCCGGGTGGGTTCCCGACGACGCCGCCAACGAGGTGCTGGATGCTGTTCCCAGCTCGTCCGCCGCCGACCCGGCCGACACCGTCCTCTCCAAGGTGGCGGGCTTGCCCGGCGGGGGAGCAGTCGCCGCCGGTCCGGGCGGCGTGATCGAGACCGACAGCGTCTCGAGCGGCAGTTGGGCGCTCTCACCCGAGCCGCTGCCCGAGGCCGCGAACATCTCCGCGGTCGCCGCCTATCAGCAGCCCAGCGGCCAGGTCGGGGCGATCGTCTCGATCGACGTCAACAGCAACCTCGACCCCAACGGCATGAATGGCGGCAGGCCGGACGGGATCGTGCCGACCGTCTGGCAGGACGAGGTTCCCCCCACCATCTCCGCCGGCGGCCCGCCCGCCTTCGAGCCGGCCGACCCATTCCCCGACACCGGCTACCTGCTCGAGCAGTCCGGCGGCAGCTGGACCGACCTGGAGCACATGACCTACCCAATCGGAGGCTCGTCCTCGTCACTGGCGGCGGACGTGCCGGTCAGACCGGATCCGGTGCTCGCGCTGCTCGTCAGCCCGAACGGCGCCGAGGGGCTGGCGGTCGGCGGCCAGACGGGTGACGTCGCGGGGACCGCGACCTCGGTCACCACCACGCTGGCCCAGTCCGAGACCGCCGGGATCATGCGCTTCGGCGCGGGGACGGCGACCGCTGCCGGTGAGGGCACGGCGCAGCTGTCCGCCAACACGTCGGAGGCGAACTTCGTCCTCGCCGGTGACGCAGCCTGCGCGACGGCGTGCGCGGACGACGCCGGCCTGTCGCTGGCCCCGGACCTGTCGCTGACCAACGCACTCTCCGAGGCGGGGCGCATCAGCGGGGTCCGCGGCGTCCTCTACGACGGTGGCCGGTTCGTCGGCACCCCGGGGTTCGGCAGCGCGACCCTCGACCCGGAGCTGAACCGCGAGGAGGCACTCTTGGCACAGTCCACACTGCCCGTCCACGTCGCCCCGTCGGTCGACGTCGATGGGATCGGCGACGGCACCGGGTTGACCTCCTTCCTCTCCAACCTCGGCGCGGACGACCCCGGACAGGGCGGCACTCTCGGGAGTACCACCGGCGAGGGGTACTACGCCTTCAACTCGACCGGCCCCTCGGGCAACGACGTGTTGGTGATCGTGCTCGACTTCGCCTCCGACGACAACACGATCGACCCGGGGCAGCTGCTTTGGCTCCAGACCGAGCTCTCCGACGCCAAGGGCCAGCACGAACCCGCGATCGTGATGGGCGCCGACTCGCTGGGCTTCGCGCTGCCCGACCCCGACACGGTCGGGCCCCAGCAGGCCGCCAACCCGCAGGCGGTGATCTCCGCGCTCGCTCAGGGCGGTGCATCGGCGTACCTGTTCGACTATCCGAGCGCCAACGTCCAGACGACGATCACCTCGGGCGGCGTGTCGATCCCCGCGTTCGGCAGCGGGACGCTCGGCTACGTGCAGCCTCCGGGCGCGCTCGCGGACTCGCTGGGTTCGAGCGCGATGCTGGTGATCTCGGTGCAGACCGCGCACCGGAACGCCTCCTCCAACATCGCGCCGGTCACCGCGGCCGCGATCCCCAACATCCAGCAGCTCGCGATCGACGCGACCGACGGCACGCTGCTGCGCCGCAGCCAGGTCGCGCTCTTCGACGGTCTCGCGCGGCGACCGCTCGAGGGCACCGAATGGCAGGCCAACGCAGCGGGCGGGCCGCCGACGTTCCTCGGGCCCGAGCCGTATGACCCGATCCCGAACGACTGCCAGGGCCGCAACTGCTCCTTCCAGATCCCGGAGCAGTTCTCGTTCACCTCCTCCAAGCCTGCGATCGGCAATTTCGTGGAGCACGACGACTCCTCCTCCAACCCGCTCGCCGTCAAGCTGGGCAACAACCAGCTGCCGGTTGCCGATGCGAGCTCCGGGCTGTTCTGCGCGTTCAACGCCGGCACGACGACGATCACTCTCACCGCGGGCGACCTCACCTACTCGATGCCGGTCACGGTCCAGTCGGGCAGCGTCGAATATCCGTGCGGCACGGTGCCAGCGCCCGAGTCCAGCAGTTCGAGCGCGGAGACGGGGGTGTCGATCCCACCGATCAAGACCTCGGCCCCGAAGATCCAGCAGAAGGTCGATCACCCGAGAATCCCGGTCCGCGTTCCGCCGCCGGTCGTGGTCCACCATCCGGTTCCGCACCCTCGACCGGCGCCGGCGACCCCCCACCCGCACCCGCTGCCCACGGTGCCGAACGGCGCCGCGGCCGTCCCCCCCGTCCGGGCTCTCGCCCCGGCGCCACCGGCGCCGGCAGGACGACCGATCCCGCCGTCGGGCACCTCGCAGGTTCCGTCCAACAGCTCGGTCGCCGAGAACATCCCCGCCGCGCAGAAGGAGCGCGAGAAGCTCGCGGCGACCCAGGGAGTGGACGCGATGGCCGCGCATGACCCCGACGGGCCGCTGCCGCTTCCCGCCTGGACGATTCCGCTGCTCGTGCTGGCGATGGCGAGCGGTGCCGCCGGCCTGCGACGACGCGGCCGGCGTGACGACGACTTCGCGTGGGCCGGCCGGGCGCCGCAGGCGGGGTCGCAGGCCCGCAGCCGGACATGGCGCCGGCCCCCGCCGGGAGGGGGGCGCCGGTGACGGCGCTTGCGGTCGAGCCGATGACGCGCGCGAGCACCGGCCTGGGGGTGCTGATCGTGGAGTGTGAGGAGCCGTTCGCCGACGCGGTGGCGGCGCTCATGCGGCGTCGCGGATGGCGGCCGTTCCGGGTCGACGGGGCAGAGTTCCCGGCCGGTCTCTCACGGCCGATGCTCGCCACCGTGCGCCCGGACGTGGTGCTCGTGGAACCCGCCGCGGTGCCGGTGTCGCCCGAGCAGTGGGTTGCGAGCGTCGCCGCGCTCCTTCCCGGGCTCCCGATCGTGGTCTGCGCGTGGGAGTCGACGCTCGAGCGGCGGATCTCCGGGTTGCGAGCCGGGGTCGACCACTGGATCTCCAAGCCGGTGGCATCGGAGGAGCTTCTGGCGACGCTCGAAGCCGCGGCACGACATCGGCGGGGGCTGTCGGCCGAGCCGGCCGCAGAGGTGATCGACGTCGGCGAGCTCCGTATCGACGTGGCGGCGAGGATGTGCACCGTTGACGGCCGGATCGTCGGGCTCACCGTGAAGGAGTTCGGAGTGCTCACGCAACTCGCGGTGAGGCGAGGGCGGATCGTCAACCGCGCCGAGGTGTTCTCGCATGTGTGGGGATGGACGATGCTCGAGCGCGACCGCACGATCGACGTCTACGTCCGTCGCCTGCGCGCCAAGCTCGAAGCGGCATCTCCGGGCTGGATCTACATCCACACGCACAAAGGTCGCGGGTACCGGTTTGACGCCACACGGCTGGTTGCCGTGGACACCCGTGAACACGATGGAACAGGGGCGTGACCACCGCGTGAACAGGCCTTCCAATGGGCGCCCGGGCGATTAGTGTGCCCGGTGCCGGACACCACGCGGGCCGCGACACGGGGTAAGCAGGCCGGAGTCGCGCCGGCGGTTCACCAACCAAAGCCTCCATCTGAGGAGATGGAGAAAGGAGACATCCTCACATGAGGAACCACTCGCGTGTGCGCCGCCTGGCGCTCACGGCGCTCTGTGCAGGAACGTCACTCGGGGCCGCCGGCCTCGCTGTGGCGCCCGGCCAGGCGCTTGCTGCGACGACGGTTGCCTGCTCGAACATCACCGGTTCGGGCTCGACACTGCAGACCCCCGCTCAGCAGAACACCTTCTCCCAGGTTGCCGCCACGGATGGCGCGTTCAAGAACTGCACGAGCGCCCCGTCGGTCTTCTACAACTACGAGGCCGACAACTCCACCCCCTATCCGGGCAGTGGCACCGGCAGCGGCGCCGCCCAGGCGGAGTTCGCCTCGGCCTCGCCGTTCGCGATCACCCCGAGCAAATCCTCGAACGGGGAGTGGCTCGACGGGTTCGGCGGTATGGACGCCGCTCCGAACGCCAGCGCTCTGGCGAGCGCAGCCACGGCCGCGGGCACCGATGCCGAGGTCGTCCCGATCATGCAGGCGCCGGTCGCGGTCGTCGTCAACCTCCCCAGTGGCTGCACGGTCGCGGCCAACCCGAAGGTGACCAACAAGGACCTCCTCAATGCGTGGGAGAACAACATCAGCTGGCAGACGCTGCTGACCGACGCGAAGGCCAAGCCGAAGGGCACGTGCAACAGCTCGATCACCCTCGAGGCACGCTCCGACAGCTCCGGCACGACGTACGCGTTCCGTCAGTACCTCTACCAGCTCAGCCAGGCGCTGGGCGGCGACTACACCACCGCACAGATCAGCACGAGCGCGAGCGCGTGGCCGACCGGGCTGACGATCGACGAGAACGACAACGGCGGCCCGGGCGCCGGCCCGAACCAGGGCTCCGGCGGTCTGTCCAACGCCGTGGCGACGAACCCCGGCTCGATGGGCTACGTCAACGCCGCCGACGCGAACGAGGACAACTCGTTCAACAAGTGGGCGTCCGGCAAGACCGAGTTCTGGGTCGAGGTGCAGAACAACGGCACCGGCACCAAGACGGTGGATGCGGCCGAGCCCGCCACGAGCGCGAACAAGGGTAACTGCTACGCCACGTACGCGGGCGCCCTGCCCACCAGCAAGACCGACCCGGACTGGTCGGCTGTGGCGGTCGCCAACCCGAAGATGAAGTCCACCACGGTGTACCCGCTGTGCACGCTGACCTACGACGAGGCGTGGCACAGCTACGCCAGCGACTCGACGGTCGCCGCGTTCTACAACGGCAACTACACCGGCGAGACGGCCACGGGCGTCAAGAACACGGTGAAGGACTACCTCACCTGGCTGCTCGCCACCGGCTCCGCCAAGGATGGCCAGTCGGTCGTCCCGACCTACTACGCGAAGCTGCCGGCGAACATCCGGACGTTCGCAGCGGGCACGGTGGCCAACCAGATCGCCGTCAACTAGCCACACCTCCTCAGGGATGGACCCCTGCGTCCCCGGTCGCCACGATGGCGGCCGGGGACACTCTTTTAAGCCACTTTTGTTCACGCGGCGATCACGAATGTTGAACTCTGGTGAACGTGTTGGTGTTGACGGTGGACTGCACTAGCGTGGCGCCCATGCGCTTCAGGGGCATGAACGCGGGCAGGGGCACCTGCGCCCGGCGGCTCGCGGCCGTGGCCACCCTGGCGGCGCTGATCGCCGGCGGGGCCGCCGCTTCCGATGCGCGCGCCGCAGACTCCTCGGTGCTCCCATATGGCCAGGTGGCGGCGGTCGGATCGCTCGACACGGGCGCTGATTACCTGCTGCAGAACTCGACCACAGACCTCACCGAAGGCGACTTCGTCGACCCGGTGGGGATGACGATCGCTCCTGACTCCTCCAGCCCTGGCGGGGAGGACATCTACGTCCTGGACCTCGTCAACCCGCAGGCGCTCAACGGCCTGATCACGACTGACGACACCGACACCGTCTCCCTGGAGTACCGGCTTCAGAAGATCGCGATCGCGCCGAGCACCGCACAAGGTGAGGACACCGGCAGTGAGACCGTCCTCGCCTGTACGACCTTCACGCTCGCCTCGACTCCATCCGCGCCTGACCAGCATGCGGTCTCGCTCGCGGTCGACGGGCCGGAGAATCGGGTCGACGTCCTCGTGAACGAGATGCCCGACTTCAAGGGCGCGCCGAGCAACTACTCGATCGCCTATCAGGTCGACGAGTGGCCGACCTCGCTGGAGGGAGGCGCGGCCGGCACGTGCCCGGCGACGCCGGCGGCCAGCCTGGGGGACCCGGTGGTTCCGTCGACGACTCTTGTGAAGAAGAATGACCCCGGGCTCCAAGGGGACATCGACGGCGATTCGATCGCGTTCGCCGGCACCGGAACCGGCGCCCAGCTCGCTCTGGGCGGAAGCGAGTACCTCAGCAACCCGGCGTCCACCCAGATCCCCAGGACCGAACCGATCATCAAGCTGTTCAGCGGTCAGACGGTGGCGCGCACCTGGACGAAGTCAGAGAACGCCGCCAACGCGATCGCGAAATCGGCTCCGATCGCGGGCAAGGACAGCGCCCCGGGCTGGGGGATCGACCAGACGTCGGTGCTGCGCAACGGAGACAACAACGGCGGAAGCGGCGACGTTCTCTACGCGCTGAGCTCGAACCCCGACGGCACGCTCAACGTGACGCTCGGGCCTCAGGAGTATCAGCTCGCCGCTCCGGTGGGGCCGAGCGGCGCCGACCTCGAGCCGATCATGGCGACGGTGAGCGCCGACCTGTCAACGACGACGCCGGTCCTTCCCTCCCCGGAGGCATCGCCGACCTACAACTATCCACCGGGCTGGAACGTGAACGACGTCACGCCGTCGTATCCAGACGTCAACTCGGAGATCGCCGCGACCGATGCCGCCGAGCAGGACACCGGTGACGGAGCGTATGCCACCGGCAGCTCCGCCGCGCCCGCCGGCGGCACCGACGATGGCGGGACGCTCGCGCCGAGTGTGGTCGCCCTCGCCGGTAGCGCGGCCGGGCTGTACGCCGGATACGTCGCCGACGACCTTGCCGGCACCGACACGAACCTCGACCAGAACGGCGATCCGGTCGCTGAGCCGGCGTGGACGGTTCCCAACCCCACTCTCGGCGGAGCCACCGCGAACTACGGCGTGCGCGTCTTCACCGGCTGTGGGACCTCCGGTCCATGCGCGTCGGGGACGCCGGTCGCGATGATCGGGAACGCCGGGAGCGGGGCCTGCAGCATCCGGAGCGGGGCCTACGGTGACACCCAGACGGTGCCCGCGTCGACGATCGCGCTCGCGGCCGGCCCCAACGGGACCGTGTACGCGCTCACCCAGCCCGATCTCGACGCGGTGACCGGTGGCATGATCTCCCCCGCGCATCCGGTGAGCGGGGCGGGCGTCGGCGACATCCTGATGGAGTTCCAACCCGGCGCCGGAAGCGGAACGAGCCCGGGCGTCGCGTGCCCGCAGCCCTCCGGCAGCTTCTCGGCGACCGATGAGTCGAACCCGAGCGCCACTCCCGACAGTGGCACCGGCACCGTTGAGGTGACTGCAGGCGCGACGATCCAGTTCGACGCGAGCCCGATCGATCTGCAGGGCGGGGTGCCGTGGACCTACTCCTGGGACGCGCCGGGCGCGGCGGGCGCCCAACCGCAGCCCAGCACCTTCGAACCCGATCCGACCAACCCGGTGTACGACCGGGCGAACCCGACCCAGACCTTCGTGTTCGCCACCCCCGGGCAATCGACCGCGACGCTCCAGCTGCAGAGCGACTTCGGGACCACGACGGTGAGCCGTCCGATCGACGTCGTCGCCCCCGGACCCATCGTCGCCGATGTGAGCGCCGCCGCAGGCGCGGTCGCGGGCGAGCCGACCACATTGAGCGCCGCCGGGACGACCGTCGATGCTCCCGACAGCATCGTCGACTACCACTGGGACTTCGGCAACGGGACCTCGGATGACACCTCCGGCCCCTCGGAGATCTGGACGTTCCCCAGTGCCGGTACCTACACCGTGACCCTCACCGCGATCGATCAGGTCGGCCGCACGCAGACCGCGACCACGCAGGTGAACGTGGCGCCGCCGCCACCCGCGCCGGCTCCGGCCCCCACGACCAGCACCCCGGTACCGAGCTCGCACGCGGCGCCCCGGTTCTCGGTCTCGCCGAAGCTCCGCAGCATGGCGCACAACGCCGAGTTGTCGGCCAAGCTCTCCTGCCCGGCCGGCGACAGCACCTGCGCGGGTACGATCGCCGTCCTCACCGCCGGGAAGGTGAGCGTCCCGGGGCGCAAGGGCAAGCATCTGCTCAGCCTCGGCAAGGGGACCTTCAGCGTCACCGCCGCGCACTCCCGGACGGTGCTGCTGCGACTAGCCGCCGTGACGCAGAAGCTGATCTCCCCCCAGCAGCCGCTCAAGCTGGCGATCGTCGTCGTCGCCCACGACAGCGCCGGAGCTCGCGCGACCCAGCGGCTGGCGCTCTACCTGTTCCCGCCACGGGGGAGCCGGCCGCGGAAGTTCGGCTGAGCCGCGGCGGCCCGTGTGGCCGCGTGTCGTAGGGTTCCACGTCCGATGCGCACCGTCACGTTGCATGACACGCTCTCGGGCGCGATCCGGCCGCTCGAGCCGGCCCGGCCCGGCCGGGTACGGATCTACACCTGCGGCCCGACCGTGTACGGCCGCGTGCACGTCGGCAACGCCCGGCACTTCATCGTGTTCTCGTGGCTGGCTCGATTCCTGCGCCACGAGGGCTACGAGGTGCAGCTCGTCTCCAACATCACCGACATCAACGACAAGATCTACGCGGCCGCGGCGTCCGCGGGGATGCGTAGCGACGACCTCGCGGAGCAGATGACCGCGCACTACGTCGCCGACACCGACCGGCTGGGGCTCGGCCGGCCCGACGCCGAGCCGCTCGCGTCCGAGAGCGTCGGCGGGATCATCGCGCTGATCGAGCGGCTGATCGACACCGGTCACGCGTACGTGGCCGAGGGTGACGTGTACTTCTCGGTGCGCTCCGATGAGTCCTACGGCGAGCTCTCCCACCGCCAGCTCGACCAGCTGGACCAGGGGGAGGGAGGCGAGGGTCTCCATCTCAAGCGCGACCCCGTCGACTTCGCGCTCTGGAAGGCGCGCAAGCCCGGCGAGGACACGAGCTGGGCCTCGCCCTGGGGTCCCGGCAGACCGGGCTGGCACATCGAATGCTCCGCGATGGCGGAGGAGGCGCTGGGGGTCGACTTCGAGATCCACGGGGGCGGGTCGGACCTCGTCTTTCCCCATCACGAGAACGAGCTCGCGCAGACGCGTGGGGCGACCGGGCAACCGCTCGCGCGGCTCTGGGTGCACGTCGGGATGATCCGGATGGACGCCGAGAAGATGTCGAAATCGATCGGCAACACGTTCGGGCTGGCCGAGGCGCTCGAGCGCCATGGACCCGAGACACTGTTGATGTACTTCGCGCAGGGGCATTGGCGTCAGCCGATGGAGTACGACGAGACGCGGATCGCCGAGGCGGCGGCGTTCTGCGATCGCATTCGCGAGGCAGGCAGGCGGCTCAGCTCCGGTGAGAGCCCGCCCTGGTCGCCGCCTCTGCGCGGCCGGTTCTTCGATGCGCTTGCCGCGGACTTCTCCACGCCGCAGGCGCTCGCGGTGATCGCCGACTGGATCCGCCAGGCCAACGGCGAGGCCGCCGGCACGGTCGGTCGCGCCGACCTTGCCGAGATGCTCGACATCCTCGCGCTGCGGGGCCTGCTCGAAGCCGAGCAGTTCGACGTCCCCGCCCAGGCGCTGGCGCTGGTGGCCGCACGAGAGCAGGCCCGCGGCGCCCGTGACTGGGCCGAGGCCGACCGCCTGCGCGACGAGCTGCGCGCCTTCGGTTTCGAGGTCCGCGACGGACCTTCGGGACCCGAGCTTCGGCCGCTCTGAGCGGATTCTTCGGAAGGACCCGCTCCGCCGTGGGCGAATCCTTGCATCAGTGGTGTTCCGCACGCCCGCCTGCAACGGCGTGTGCATAACACCGCGTGCTCCCTTGACAGGCGGGCAGTGCTATGTCAATCTGCCGCTGAAATAAGGATCAACTCGAGCTTGAGGGCTTGGGTGTTCCGGAGGTCGGGCCGTCCAGCGCCCGGATCTGGGGAATACGTATTTGGTGCGGCGCCAGGGGAGGTAACGCGCCACGACTTCATCCGAAGGTCGCTGCGCATGCAGCGACGGGAAAGGTTCGTCCGTGGCTCGACTCTCGTCATATTCTCAGTCTCAACCTAAGGTTGAGGACGGCTATCTGATCGCTCTCGCGAAACAGGGCCATCCCGAGGCCTACGACCAGATCGTCCGTCGTTACTACGGATTCGTGCGCCTGAAGGCCTCGTCGTACTTCCTCGCCGGCGGCGACGCGGACGATCTCATCCAGGAGGGGCTCGTCGGCCTCTACAAGGCGGTGCGCGACTACCGGACCGACCGCGAGTCGAGCTTCCGCAACTTCGCCGAGCTCTGCATCACCCGGCAGATCATCACCGCGGTGAAGACGGCCACCCGCAACAAGCACACGCCGCTGAACCAGTACGTCTCGTTCTCCAGCTCGCCCGCCGGCGGCACCGGCGACAACGAGCCGACGCTCGACGAGGTGCTTCCCGGCTCGACCGTGCACGACCCGGTCAACCAGGTGATCTCCTCTGAGGAGCTGCGGGCGCTCGTCGCCTGCATCTCGACCGCGCTCTCAGAGCTCGAGTCGCGCGTACTCGGGCTCTACCTGGACGGCCACTCCTACGAGGAGGTCGGCCGCCGTCTGGGCTGCGACTGCAAGACGGTCGACAACGCGCTGCAGCGGGTGAAGCGCAAGGTCGGCGCGCACCTCAACGAGCGCGCGATCGCCGCTTAGCGGCGGTCGCCGATCGGGCCGAGGTTCGGCTCGAGCCCGTACAGGTCGAACGCCCGGAACTGCGCGAACGTGTGGTGCTCGGGTCCATGGAAGTCCGAGGATCCGGTGGTCAGCAGGCCGCGGTCGGCGCACTCCTGCACCAGGAAGCGGACCTGCTCCTCGGTGAACGAGGGGTAGAAGGCCTCGACGCCGTCGATCCCGTATCCACGGAAGGTCTCAAGCGTCGCCCGGACGTCTTCGATCTCCGGGATGTCCCAGAAGGGGTGGGCCCAGACGGCAACCCCGCCCGCGTCGTGGATCAGCTGCACGGCCTCGTCGACTGACGGCGCCTCACGGTCCACGAACGCCGCCTTGCCGTCGATCAGGTATTCGACGAGGAACTTGGTCGGCTCGAGCAACCCCTCGTCGCGCAGTCGATCCTGGTTGGCCGGGTGGGAGGTTGCGGCCTGGGCGAGGTGCGGGCGCCCGATCGTCTTGCCCTGTGCGGTGCGTGCCGAAAGCTGCTCGTCATCCAGGGCGTAGCCGAGTTCGCGCAGCCGGATCGCCATCTTCTCGGCGCGCCGCTCACGGTCTCCGCGTGAGTGCTGGAGCGCGGCGACGAGGCCCGGGTGCTCTGGATCGATCAGGTAGCCGAGGATGTGGAGATCCTGCTGGCCGTTGTGCATCGTCGTGATCTCGGTGGCATCGACCAGGCCGATGCCGGCCGCGCGTGCCGCGTCACGGGCCTCCAGCACCCCCGCGCTCGTGTCGTGGTCGGACAGCGCGAGCAGCTCCACTCCCGCAGCCGCGGCGGCGGCGACGACGTCGGCGGGCGCGAGCGCACCGTCGGAGTGGACGGAGTGGCTCTGGAGATCGAAGGTCGGGGCAGTCATGGTCGGCGGAGAGTAGCGGGGCGCGCGAGCCCTCTCCGCCTGCGCCCTCGCCTGGGCCGAGGCGACGACGGGTCGGGCTAGGCGACGACGGGTCGACCGGCGGCCTGCGGTTCGGAGCCCGCCCGGATCCGTCGCGCGGCGATCAGCCCGCCCAGCGCGACGATCCCGATCGTCACCGCACCGAGCCCGAGACCGGCACGCGCCCCGAACGCACCCATCGCGGCGCCGACGATCGGCCCACCGATCGGGGTCGAGCCCTGGAAGGCGACGAACCAGAGCGACATCACGCGACCGCGCATCTCCGGATCGGCGGTGAGCTGCAGCGTTGAGTTGCCGGTGGCCATGAACGAGATGTTGGCGACGCCGACCAGCGCCAGCGCGACCAGTTCCAGCGCGAGGCTCGGTGCGAGCGTGGCAAAGGTCATCCCCACCGTGAACACCGAGGCCGCCAGCACCAGCGGCCGCAGCCCGGTGCGGCCGCGGGCGGCGACGAACAGGCCGCCGACGACGGCGCCGATACCCATCGACGCGGTCATGAACCCGAACGCCGCGGCGTTGCCGTGCAAGCCGCTCTTGGCCATCACCGGCAGCGAGACCTGGAACTCGTAGGTCAGGCATCCCGCGAGCGCCATCATCGCCAGTGGCACGAACAGTCCCGGCGTGCCGCGGACGTAGCGCAGCCCCTCCCGCAACTGGCCGCGCGCCCGGCGGGCCGGCGCGGTCGCGGAGATCGCGCTCGTGTCCATGCTCGTCAGCGAGTAGACGACCGCGATGAAGCTGGCCGCGTTGATCAGGAAGCACTCCCCGGTGCCGACCGTCTCTATCAGCACGCCGCCGATCGCGGGGCCGATCGAGCGGGCGACGTTGACGAGCACCGAGTTCAGGCTGACCGCGTTGCGCAGGTGCTCGGCGCCGACGAGCTCCATCATGAAGGACTGGCGCGCCGGGTTCTCAAACGCGTTGTTGACGCCGAGCACCGCCGCCAGCACCCCGATCTCCCACACGTGGACCACCCCGGTGACCGTGAGCAGGCCGAGGGCCAGGGCCTGAACGCCCATCGCGCTCTGCAGCGCGATCGTGAGCTTGCGCTTGTCGACCCGGTCGGCCACGACGCCGCCGTAGGGGCCCAGCACCAGGACCGGAAGCGTCTGCACCGCCACGATCACGCCGAGCACGGTCGCGGAGTGGCTGAGGCTGTAGACGAGCCAGGACTGGGCCGTCATCTGCATCCAGGTCCCGGCCAGCGAGATCGCCTGCCCGTAGTAGTAGCGGCGGTAGTTGGGGACCGAGAGAGCCGCGAAGGTCGTTCGTCCCGCGCGCATGACGCGCGTCATGCGCGCCGGTCCCTGAGCTCGACGGCGAGGGCCTCCAGAGCGGGGATCGCCTGCTCGAGCGTGCGCCGGTCGACCGCCGAGAGCCCGGACAACGCGGCGTTGACCGCGTCGGTCCGCTCCTGGCGCATCCGTTCGGCGAGCGCGCGGCCGGCGTCGGTGGCGTCCACCCAGGCCGCCCTGCGGTCGGCGCTGTCCGAGGTCCGGGTGACCAGTCCCGCGTCGACGAGCTGGGTCACCGAGCGCGAGAGCATCGTCGGGTTGATTCCCTCGCTCTCGGCGAGCTCCCCCAGCCTGACCGGCCCGGTGCGGTCGATCGACAGCATCAGCGAGATCCGGGTGGGGGTGAGGGCGGCGTCGAGACCCGACGGCGTCGCGCGCAGCTGGCGCGACAGGCGACCGATGACCACTCGCAGGCGGGTTGCGGACTCAGTGTCCAGGAGGGTGACGGTCGAAGGCATCGTGCGGATCCAAGATAGTTGCTTGCTGGCAAGCATTAGCTTAGCAGCCCGCTCCTTCGCAATCCCTTCGTTTGCACGCGTCCGCGCGGTGGAACCACCCGAGCACTATGGGAATCCTGCTCTACATCATCGTTCTCGCCCTGCTCGGGCTGGTCGTGGGCGCGCTCGCCCGCCTGCTCATGCCGGGCCCTGACCCGATGTCGATCCCGGCGACGATCGGACTCGGGCTCGCCGGGAACTTCGTCGCCGGTCTCATCTCGCTGGCGCTCTGGGGCCACGGCGCCCCGGGCCTGGTCGTCTCCGTGGTGTTCTCGATGCTCATCCTCTGGGGCGTGCGCCGGTCGCGGCGCGGCGGGCTCTTCCGCTCGAGGGTCTGAGCGGTCGCGCGGCCGGCCGCGCGGAAACCCAGGAATCCCCTGACAGATTCACGTCTTTCCTATGCTTGGCAGCGGACCTCGGCGCGCGGGTGAGGCGGCGTTCGGGCACAATGTCCACTGACTTTGTCGACAACACGAGGAGACACGCGATGACGCTGCAGATCGGGGCGACCGCCCCAGACTTCGAGGCCGATACGACCGAGGGTCACATCCATTTCCACGAGTGGCTCGGCGACTCGTGGGCCGTGCTCTTCTCGCACCCCAAGAGCTACACGCCGGTGTGCACCACCGAGCTCGGCTACATGGCCTCGATCAAGCCGGAGTTCGACAAGCGCGGCGTGAAGATCATCGCGCTCTCGGTCGACCCGGTCGACGCCAACGAGGGTTGGAGCAAGGACATCGCCGAGACCCAGGGTGCCGAGGTCAACTACCCGATCATCTCCGATGGCGACTTCTCGGTCGCCAAGGCCTACGAGATGCTGCCCGCCGACGTCAGCGGCGAGCCCGGCGACCGCACCCCGGCCGACAACCAGACGGTCCGCAACGTGTTCGTGATCGGCCCGGACAAGAAGATCAAGCTGATCCTGGTCTATCCGATGACGACCGGCCGCAACTTCGACGAGGTGCTGCGCGTCGTCGACTCGCTCAAGCTCACCGCCGAGCACAAGGTGGCCACCCCCGCCCAGTGGAATCGCGGCGACGACGTGATCATCGCGGGCTCGGTCTCCAACGACGCGGCGAAGGAGATCTGGCCCGACGGCTGGGAGACCCCCAAGCCCTACATCCGGATCGTTCCCGACCCGGTGAAGTAAGCACGCCTCGCTGCGCTGCTGGGCATCAAACGACGGCCCTGCCTGCGTTTGATGCCCAGCGCCTCCGGGACTGCGGTTCGGCCGGTCAGCCGGCGGCCTCGGCGAGCCGGTCGAACTGGTCGTCGGTGAGCTCGATCATCGCGGCCGCGAGGTTGTCCTCCAGGTGCGAGACGCTCGAGGTACCCGGGATCGGGAGCATCACGGGCGAGCGGCGCAGCAGCCAGGCGAGCGCCAGCTGCGACGGCGTCGCGCCCACCTCGCCTGAGATCTCCTCCAGCGGTCCGCCCTCGCGTGCGAGCTTGCCGGTGGCGAGCGGGAACCACGGGATGAACCCGATCGCGTGCTCGCTGCAGTGGTCGAGCAGCGTCTCAGCCGATCGATCGGCGAGGTTGTAGAGATTCTGCACGGAGGCGATGGTCGCGGTCTTCTGTGCCTCGAGCAGCTCGTCGACCGAGACCTCGGAGAGGCCGATGTGGCGGACCTTGCCTTCCTGCTGGAGGTCGACGAGCGCGCCGAGCGACTCGGCCACCGGGACGGCAGGGTCGATCCGGTGCAGCTGGAACAGGTCGATCTGTTCGAGGCCGAGGCGTCGCAGCGACAGCTCGCACTGCTGGCGCAGGTACTCGGGGCGGCCGACCGGCTGCCAGTCTCCGGGACCGGGACGGACGAGCCCGGCCTTGGTGGCGATCACCAGCTCATCGGAGTACGGATGGAGTGCCTCGCGGATCAACTCCTCGGCCACCGTCGGGCCGTACGAGTCGGCCGTGTCGATGAAGTTCACGCCCTGCTCGACCGCGCGCCGCAGGACGCGGACGGCCTCCTGCGGATCGGCGGGCGGCCCCCAGACGCCCTCGCCGGTCAGTTGCATCGCGCCGTAGCCCAGGCGGTTGATCAGGCGGTCGCCGCCGAGTTCGAACGTGCCGGACTGCGAGACGAGAGTGGTGGCCATGGTGTTCCGTCCTTTTGATCGAGATCACGCGGCAGGCGACGAGCGCCCCTCCGACGACGCTTTCCGCCGCGGCCGCCGCGCAACCATCGCCGCTCAGCGGTAGGTGAACGAGGCGACGCTCTGGGGGGCTGAGCCGGTGTAGAAGCTCTCCGCCGTCTGCACGGTCACCGGAACGGTCTGTCCGGCGATCCCGGGAGGTGCGGTCGCGGCCAGCGACTGGGCCGACCCGCAGCCGAGGATCGTCTTGACGCTCGTCACCGAGGGGGCCGTGGCGCCGCCGAACTGCACCGACAGCGGGCAGCTGAGGTTCGCACCGGAGATCTCGGTCACGGTGCCGCCGGCGGCCGGGCCGGAATCCGGGGTCACGGCGCTCACCTGCGGCGTTCCCTGCGGGTAGAGCCAGAACTGGTTGTGCGCTCCGGCGGTTGCGCAGCCGGTGACCGTGCACGGCTCGACGGCGACGACGCCCGGGTTCTCGGCCACCGTGTCCGCGTCGAGCAGCCGGTCGCCGCGCGGACGCGCCCGGTACTGGGTCCCGAACGAGAACGAACGCGTGCCCCGACCGACGAATTCCAAGCCGATCACCTGCCCGCTCATCCCGCGGCCGTGGATCGCGAGCGGGGTCTGACCCGTGTCCGGCCCGCCGTAGAGGCCGTTCAGGTTGCGTGCGTTCCTGGTGTTGACCACGCTGGTGACCACGGGGACTCCCGCGTAGGTGAGCGGCCGCGCATTCGACTGCCCGCTCAGCGAGCGGACGCTGAACCGGACGACGAGCCGGTCGGCGGTGACCGGGCGGGCCGGCACGCGCAGCACCAACTCGGTGCCCGTGGCGTAGAGGTAGCTGGTGCGCTCGGAGGTGAAGCTGTGCGGGTTGCCGATGTCCGCCCACTCCAGGTCGAGCGAGTTGAGCCCGGCGCCGCGGATGACCGCGAGCGTGCCCCCGTGCTCGCTGGCCTCTGCGCCGCCACCGCCGATCGTGACCGATGCGATCCGCGGACGCGGGAGGTAGTCGTACTCATCGGAGGCCGGTGCGGTCTCACAGTGGCAGCCGCGGTAGGCGCGCAGGTCGCCGAACGCGTCCTTCAGCTGCGGTCCTTCGAGCGGCGCGCGGATCGTCGCCGCGGCGCTCACCCGGCCGTGCTCGTGAACGCGGACCTGGACCTGGCAGACGTCGTTGTGCTCGTTCTCGTGGCGGTAGACACCACGATGGGGGAGGGGCGAGCAGAGGGTTCGGCTGCCGCGCGCCGGTGGGAGCGCGGTGATCCGGTCCTCGCCATCGACGCGCACGCCCGTCGCCGGCACCCCGCCGAACGTGACCGCGGTGACGTCGTGGAAGCCGCTGCCCAGGATCGTGACCGCACCCCCGCCGCGAGCGGGGCCGCCGTAGGGGGCCAGCATGCCCACGGTCGGGAGCGTCGCGTGCCCGCGGCGGGCGACATAGCGGAACAGAGCGCGTGGGCCGCCGGCGCTCGATTCACCGTTGCGCAATGTGACGATCACCTCCACAGACCCGTATCCGCGCTCGGCCCCGCTCGTCTTCGGCGGCGTCGCGGCCGCGGCGGAGGGCAGGCGCAGCGACAGCGTATGGGCACCGCGCACCTGGATCGCACCGGCCCCGATCCGGCGTGTGCCCACCTGCACCGAGGCGACCTGGGAGCGGCCCGCGGCGGTGAAGCCGCTGCCGTGGACGACCAACCGCCCATCGCCACGCGCGGACCCCTCGGCCGGCGTGAGCGAGCGGACGCTCGGCGCGGAGCTCGCGGCAGCGGCCGCGCACAGGTAGCTCGCCAGGCCGGGCGCCTGGTCGGCTCCGGCGAGCTGCGGGCTGCCGAGTCCGGTGGCCAGGTCGTAGCCCCGGCCGGCCTGGAACACCCGGCCGTTCTCCAGCCCGTAGACGTCGTTGTTGCCCGTCCGTACATCGGTGAACGACGCTGCATAGGCCGCCGGATCGGAGGCGACCGCGTACAGCAGCGGCGCGGCGAAGCCCACGCCGTCGCGGGTGCGGGTGCTCTGCGAGCAGGCTGCGGACGCGTTGATGAGCGTGAGGGACGCCGCCCAGATCGGGGCCGCTGACGAGGTCCCGCCCGTCGTCGTCCACCCCGACGGGTCGTGTGGAGAGCGGTAGGCACGGCTGTAGACGGTGATCCCGCCCGTGAACTCGTCGGCCTGGGCGGACACGTCGGGAACCAGGCGGCAGGGGCCTTCGGCGTGAGTGGCGCTGTCGCAGAACCCGCCCGCAAAGCCGGTCTCGGCCTCCAACCTGTCCGCGTCCCGGTACACGCCCGAGCCCGGCAGCGCGATCCCCGGGACGCGCGCGGTCCGCTGCCAGGCGGGCATCGTCCACGAGTTCGAGATGCCGCCGCCGCCCGCCCCATACGCCGTGCCGTCGTTCCAGGCGTGTTCGAGCGGAGGGCCCGACGATCCCGTCGCGCCGGTGTCGTCGATCGCGGTGCCGCCGACACCGACCACGTAGGGCTGGCTCGCCGGATCGTCGACCGAGAGCGGGTTCGCACCGGGCGAGGGCGTCGCTCCGCCCGCACAGTCATCGGACCCGGAGTCCCCGGCCGCCGCTACCACTGTCTGGCCCTGGGCGGCGGCCTGCTCGAACAGAAGGTTCTCCGCCTGCTGCAGCCCTCGGTCCCCGACCTGTGCCGCCTGCTCGCACTCGCCCCAGCTCGTGGTGATGACCCGGTCGCGGTCGGAGTCGATGATCGCGGCGTACTCCTGGAGCGCGTCGGGTTGCGGGGCGACATAGACGTCGATCGCGGCCCCCGGAGCAAGCGCGGAGAGGTCCTCGACGTCGAGGTTGGCCTCGCCCGTGCCGGTGCCATCCGGCTGCCCACCCCCGACCTCGTGGACGTGCAGGCGGCGCAGCATGCTCGCCGCCTGGGCGGTCCCGAAATAGCACGCGTCGAAATGTGCGAGGTCGGCGCGCAGGAAGGGCTCGAGCTCGTAGACCGCGATCCGCTGGCCGCTGCCGTCGTCACCCTGCTGGTAGAGCTGGCCCGCGCCGTAGGCATCGGCAAGTTGGGTGTCGGTGAGGCCGTTGTCATGGATCGCCGTCGCCGTGGCCTCGGGGCAGGCGACCGGAGCGGTGGCAGCGGCGGCGCCAGTGACGGCGCTCTGGTCGGCGGTGAGCGTGTGCCGGCCAGGAGCCGCGCCGGGGATCGTCGGTGATGACCCGATTCGATGGGGGAGGACGGTGTCGTCGAGACCGAGCACCGCGACGACCTCGCCGGCGACGTTGCTCGGGAGCGACACCGGCGCGCCCGTCGCGTGGGCGGTGCGACCGTTGGGCAGCCGCACGCTGTCGAGCGTGGTGGCGAACGTCCGCTGCACCGCATCGGCGCGCCCGGTGAACGGGATCAGCAGACCGTCCGCGGACGCCCTGCCAACCCGTAGGCCGCCGGCGCGCAGCGCGGCGATCACCGAGGCTCGGGTGGCTGAGCTCGGCCCGAAGCTCGCGGCGAAGCGGCCACGCCCCAGGTAGTCGCCGAACCGCTTGGACCGGGAGTCGGTGACCGTCGCGATGAACCGCTTCAGCGCGTCCTCCGCGCGCGGTCGGAGCACCACGGTGCCGCTCACTCGAGCACCGCGCGCCAGCGCGCCGATCCGATGCTCTCCCCGGAGCATCACGGCAGCAGGTGCGATCGTCGTGCGCCGCGAGTGGGCCGAGCCGCCCGCGGTCCAGAGGGCGAGGCCAAGCGTGAACGCGGCGACCGCGCCCGGCAGACGACGGTAGATGGGGCGCCGCGAGAGGATCGCGGCACGCTAACACAGGGTGCGGGTCGATCCCGCCGGGATATGGTCAGGCGATGGGCCCGGACCCGCTCGACAGCCCGCCGCCGCGCGTCGAGCGCTTCTTCGACGCGCTCCTCGCCCGCGATGGCGCCGGCGGCTCATGGCTCGGCCCGTTGCTGTGCGCGGCGCCGAACGGTCCGGCCCGCTTCGGCGAGCTGGCGGAGCACCCGGGGTGGCTGGAGGCTCCGATCGCGGTGCACACCGAGACCGGCCGGCGCGGTGCGTTCGAATATCCGGCGTCGCCGCCGCGGGGGCTGCTGGGCTGGTTCATCGACCATCCCCACACCTTGAGCCGGTCCGAGCAGGAGAGCGCGAGTGCAGAGACCGTGCGCCTCCACCGCGCGCTGCTGGACGACGACCCGCCCGGCGCCCGCGCGCGGGCCCAGGATCGCGCGCACGACCTGCTGCGGCGAAGCGCTCCGTTCGCCGACGCCTGGTGGCGTTTCGAGGAAGCGCACACCGCCGACTGCCTGCTGATGACCAGTCGTCTGGTGCTCATGGTGCAGGCGCGCGACGAGGGCGTTGCGCCGCCGCCTGCGACCCCGTGGTTCCCGGGCCGCACCGCCCTGGTCCGTGACCTCGAGGCCGCCCGGCGCTTCGGTGAAGGAGGCAAGGCCTGGGGGGTGCTCGTGCTCGGCACGCCGGATCGACCGGAGGACGCCGACGCGCTCACCCGGGAGATCGCAGCCGGCGCGCCGCATCTGGACGCCGCGGAGCGCCACGAGCTCGCGGCGGGGTATCTCGGAGCACTCAGCTGGGCCCAGGCAACTGCCGCGACGGGCGCCCCAGCTCCGTAGTCGTTACGGATTTTCCTCTCGCCAGGGGTGGACATTTGTCGTAATCGTGCGGACAAGCGCTCAAGTGGTCGGGTGGCGCTGCCGACCAACGGGAGGGAGTGCGCAAGGTTGCTGCCACCACTCGACTCCGCTGTCTCACCCCGGCGCGCCGTGGCCGCGTCGCCGCGGTCGCTGTCCTGACCGCCCTCGCCGGGCTCATGGCGGCCACTCCCGCCGCCCTGGCCGACGACGGTCCGCCGGTCTGCCCCGACGCCCATGTCGAGATCACCCAGGCTCAGCCGGATCAGATGCGCGCCGCGGTTCTCTGCCTGATCAACGAGCAGCGCACGGAGCACGGCCTCCCCAGGCTCGCGCCCAGCACCAAGCTGGACCGCTCGGCGCAGGGCTGGACCGACTCGATGGTCGACTCCGACGAGTTCACCCATGGCGCCGCCTTCATGGACCGCATCAGTGCCACCGGCTTTGACTGGACGACGGTTGGCGAGAACATCGCCACCGGGTACGAGACCCCGTCATCGGTGGTGCGTGCGTGGATGAACAGCCCGGGCCACTGCGCCAACATCCTCGACCCCGCCTACCGCGAGGTCGGCACCGGCGTGTCGGCGCGGCGCATCCCGCGGGCGTCCACGGAATTGGGTACGTGGACCCAGGACTTCGGCCGTCTCATGGGCCAGCCGGCGCTGTCCGCGAACGACGGTCCGGCGAACGCCTGCTACCGCTGACCGCCGCTGCGGCGCGCGGCTCACGGGCCGGCTCGGTCTCCCCGAGCCCACCCCACATGAAGACGGCGACGCCGATCACGACGCCCGCGAGGGTCCACAGCCCCCACCATGCTCCCTGTCCGAGCTGCGTGGCGATCGGGCCGGGGCAGGCGTCGGCGATCCCCCAGCCGATGCCGAAGACGACCGACCCGGCGATGTGCCGGCGTGCGGGCGGCTGGGGATCCCAGCCGATCGGCTCGCCACCGACGAGCGCGTGGGCGCCGAGGCGGCGCAGCAGGCAGCAGCCGGCCGTTGCGGTGAGCACCGCGGAGCCGAAGAACAGGAACAGGTAGGCGTGATGGAACAGCAGCGCGCCACGGATCACCACCGGGCTTGTCATCCCGCTCCAGGAGAGCACGACCCCGAACGCGAGGCCGATCCCGAGTCCGGCCAGCCGGCGGCTCACGTGAGCGCCCGCGTGAGAAAGCTCACCACGATCGCGGTCCCGAAGAACGTCGCCGTCGCCGCCAGGCTCGCACGAGAGAGCATCGCGTTGCCGCTCAGCCCGTTACCCGACGTGCAGCCGCCCGCCAGCTTGGCCCCGAAGCCGATGAGGACGCCGGCCACGATCAGGATCGGCGCCACGAGCACTCGCTGGGAGCCGGTGAAGGTGGCGGTCAGCCAGCCGTAGCCGTGGAAGTCGGGGCCACCCGCAATCAGCGCGAATGTGGTGCCGCCGAGCACGATCCCGACGAGCATCCAGCCTCGCCAGTCGAACCGCAGGCTGCCACGGGCGATCCGGCCGATGATCTCGGAGTAACCGCCCGTGACGCCGAGCCGACCGTTGAGCAGCAGCCGGCAGGCGACCACGCACAGACCGAGGGCCGGGCCGGCCAGATACCAGGGGAGTTGAGAATGGAGCATCCCCGGATTGTGGACGGTCGGCCGGGACAATGGCAACTGAACCGGTGCGATTTAGCGCGGCTCATGTTCATCTCAGGCGCGGTTGGGATCGTCGAGACGTGAGCTCCGAATCGCACCGCTCCTCCGACCGCATCCCATTGCTCGGGCGCTTCCTGCCCGTGCCCACGGACGCGAAGGTGCCGGAGATCATCGTGCTCTTCTGGGTGGTCAAGATCCTCACCACCGCCGGCGGGGAGGCGACCTCCGACTTCCTGAAGCGCTACGGCAACTTCGGAGGCGGCGGCGTCGAGGTCGTCCTGTTCCTGATCGGGCTCGTGCTCCAGTTCACGACCCCTCGCTACCGGGCTGTCGCCTACTGGTTCCTCGCCTACGCGATCGCCATCGCAGGCACCGGCATCTCGGACTTCCTGCACCTCGATGTCCACATCCCGTACGCGGGGACCAGCCTCCTGTGGGCCCTCGTGCTCGCGGCGATCTTCTGGAGCTGGTACCGCAGCGAGGGAACCCTCTCCATCCACAGCGTCCACACGCAGCGCCGCGAGGCGTTCTACTGGGCCACCGTCTTCGCGACGTTCGCGCTCGGCACCGCGCTCGGTGACTTCACCGCCACATCGCTGGGGCTCGGCTACTTCCCGTCCGGCATCCTGTTCCTGGTCATCTTCCTGCTGCCGGGTCTCGCCCGGTGGCGGTTCGGTCTGAACAGCATCGCCGCCTTCTGGATGTCCTACGTCGTGACCCGGCCGCTCG
>Ga0335075_10003881_pt1 | contig 23465 bp, 18 predicted proteins | sample Lox_Sample_24_FD_206723 | JGI IMG/M metagenome (GOLD analysis project Ga0335075, IMG submission 206723) | Soil microbial communities from Loxahatchee National Wildlife Refuge, Florida, United States - Lox_Sample_2.4 | ecosystem: Environmental > Terrestrial > Soil > Wetlands | place: USA...
GCTTCAAGGACAGGAGCCTTCCCGCTCATTTCGGCCCATTCAACGTCATGGTCGATGAGAACTCGGTTTATGTCGCCTTCGCGCAGCACAGCAAGGATGGCGACGAAGTCAAAGGCGCTGGGCTCGGCTACATCGATGTCTTCCGCAAAGACGGGCACCTGAAAACCCATCTCGTCGCCAACGGCGCCTTGAACGCGCCGTGGGGGATGGCGATCGCACCGTCGACCTTCGGGGAATTCGCCGGTGCATTGCTGGTGGGCAATTTCGGCGACGGCAAGATCAATGCCTATGACAGGAACACAGGCGAGTTTCTCGGTGCGTTGTCGGATTCAACAGGAACGCCGATCGTCATCAACGGCCTGTGGGGCATCGAGGCCCGGCCGCTCGGGAAAATCACGTTCGCAGCCGGACCCGGCGACGAGGCGCACGGCCTTCTCGGCTCGATCACGCCGATCACACAAACCGCACTGAAGTAGAAACCGCCGGCTACTTGAACCCCGCTACCGTCGAAATTGCGACTGTGGGGGCCAGCGCAGCCGTCGCGACCACCGGTCCGGACGGCGGCGGCGTGTCGTACTGGCGATAATCCGGAATCTGATCGACGCGGACGAAATTGTAGCCCTCTTCGACAAGCGCCGGCACGACATCAGCGACCAGCTCCGCCGACTGGTTGTGGATGCAGTGCATCAGCACCACGCCGCCGTTCTTGCGGCGAATTTCGCGCAGGTAGCCCTTGGCGCAGGTCGCGGGGCTCCACTTGTGATGCCAGCAATCCCAATCGGCCGAGCTCATGATGTAACCGTCGGAGTTCTTCACGATGTCACCGCCGATATCCCAGTAGACCGGCCCGACATAATTGCGCAGCACAGGATCGTCATTGAGGATCGCGGCATGCGCGGAACGCCAGGAGCCGTACGGCGCACGGAAGTAGAGCTTGTCGCCGGGCTTCATCAGCGGCGCGATCTGATCGTTCACATCGCGAAGCTGGAAGAGAAGCTTGTCCGGATCGGCATCGAAACGGCTGCTGAGCATCGGATGACTGGCACTGTGATTGGCGAGCAGGTGCCCTTCGGCGGCGATGCGCGCCAGAACCTCCGGGTGCTTGTGCGCCATGTTCCCGACGATGAAGAAGGTCGCCTTGACGTTGTTCGCCTTCAGCGCGTTCAGCACGCCGATCGTGTTCGCATTCGGACCGTCGTCGAAGGTCAGCGCGATCGTGTGCGTGTCGCGAAGGCCGGAGTGAAAGATGCTGCGCGCCTGGAACAGCGCGATCCGGGTATCCTCATGGCTTGGACCGGCATGTGCCGCGCCCCACCCGAAGCCTAGCCCGACCGCTGCCGCGACGCACAGCGCCTTGATCTTCATGGAATCCAGCCCTTTGTCAGCCGACCGAAGTCTAGAAGCCGTCCCGGAACGGGACAAGCCGATTCGAAGCAACAGTCCTCAGTTATGGCTAACGCCGGCCGCCGGGATTGCCGCGGAATGCGCGCGCTTTCCTGCAATCCAGGCGTCCACATTCCGCTGCAGCATCCAGAGCGGCATGGCCCCGTTCTCGAGGACCAGCGCATGGAACTCGCGCAGATCGAATTTGGGGCCAAGCTCCGCTCTGGCCTGCTCGCGCAGGCCGAGGATCGTCTTCATGCCGATCTTGTAGGCGCACGCTTGCCCCGGCCACACGACGTAGCGCTCGATTTCGGCCGTCACGTCGGAATTGGCCATGCCAGTCGTCGATTGCATGTACTGGATCGCCTGCTCACGCGACCAGTGCTTCGCATGCATGCCGGTGTCGACCACGAGACGCGTCGCGCGGAAAAGCTCCGCCTGCAGGCGGCCAAGATCGCCATAAGGATCGTTGTCGTACAGTCCGATGTCCTTAGCGAGATGTTCGGCGTACAGCGCCCATCCCTCGCCAAACGCCGGAAGGAACGCAAACTGGCGCAGCAGCGGCAGGCCTTTGATCTCCATCGCAGTCGCGACCTGCATGTGATGCCCGGGAATGCCTTCGTGATACGCAAGCGTCGGCATCGCCCACATCGGCGTCTCGCCGACATTGCGCAGATTGGCGAAGAAGATTCCGGGGCGACCGCCATCGAGCGAGGGCGGCTCGTAATAGGCGCCGGCCGAGCCTTTCTCGGAGAACGGCGGAACACGGCGAACGTCGAGCTGGGCCTTCGGCAAGCGCGAGAAATATTTCGGCAACAGTGTTTTCACATGGCCGAGCAGGTCCTTGTAATGCGCGAGCATCTGCACCCGGCCCTTGTCGTTGTCCGGATACAGGAAGCGGGGGTCGGCCATGAGCTTGTCGAGGCGCGCTCCCACTGTGCCATCGCGCATGCCGATGGATTTCAGAACGCCGTCCGCTTCCGCGGAGATGCGCGCAACTTCGCTCAGGCCATAATTGTGGATCTCGTCCGGCGTCATGTCGGTCGAGGTCAGCAGCTTCAGCTGATCGGCGTAGTAGGCATCGCCGCCCTTGATGTGCCAGAGGCCGGCATCATGCGTGGCGCGCGGACGGATCGCCTGCTCCTCCGCGATCATGCGGCGGTAGGCGGGATAGACGACGTCCTTCACGGCCGCCGTCGCATCGGCAAGCAATTGCGCGCGCTCCTTCGCATCCATGCCGAGTTTCGCGGTCTTGTCCGAGAGATTGACGACCAGCGTGTTCTTCGCCGGATCGGGTGCAATCAAGGTCTTCATCTGGTCGATGCAGTCATCGATGATGAAGTCCGGCGCGATCACGCCGAGCTTCCCCTGACGGTCGACATCGGCTGTGACGGCATCCAGCACGCCACCCATCGCGCGAAGCCGATCCACATAGTGATGCGCCAGCTTCGCATTCGTGATCTGGTGAGTGGAGAGGAGGAAATTCGGCAGTTCCTTCTGGATGCCAAATGCCTGGTTGATGGGGTAAGGATTGCCGCCCGCGCTGAGCCACGGATATTTTTCATCGCTCAGGCCGCGCTCATAGGTCCATAGCGCGATGTCGTACGACAACTGCTCCTGCGACGAGAGCTTGGAACGGTCCCACGACTTGATCTCGGAGATGTAGTTGCGGGCGCGGTCGTAACCGTCCTGACGCTCGGCCAGCGAATAAGGATCGAGCTTGCCGCTATGGAAATCGAACCACGTCCCGTCGATTGCGCCGATCTGCGTCAGCGCCTCGGGATGATCGAAAACATAGGAAACAGCCTGTCGGTTCAGAAGCCAGTTGAACTTGAGCGGCGTGCCCCAGATCGTGGTGTAGGCGAAGTACCCGCCTACGATGAAAACAAGCAGAAGTACGGTCCCAAGACCGCGCAGAAACAAACGCATCCCCTACCCCCAACTAAACTTTCAATGTGTGATTCTTGATTGGCAATTCCCGGATGCGCACACCCGTCGCCGCGAAGATCGCGTTGGTTACGGCAGGCGCGATCGGCGGCACGCCGGGCTCGCCGCCGCCGCCGACCGGTCCATCGTCTTCACGGATATGGACTTCGATCTGGGGGCAATCGGCAACGCGCAGCATCTCGTAGTCGGTGAAATTCGACTGCGCGACGGCGCCGTTGTCGAGCGTGATCTCACCTTTAAGCGCGGCGGTAAGCCCGAACAGGATTGCGCCTTCGACCTGAGCCTTGAACCCATCGGGATTGACGACCATGCCGCAATCGACCGCAGAAACGACGCGATCGACTTTCACCGCCCCCTTTTGACCGATGGTAATCTCTGCAACATGCACGACGATGGATTGGAAGCTTTCCACCATCGCAATGCCTCGCGCGCGACCGGCGCCGAGAGGCGTGCCCCACCCGGCCTTCTCCGCAGCAAGGTTGAGTGTCGCGAGATGACGCGGCGACTTGCTCAACAATGCACGGCGGTATTCCAAAGGGTCTTTGCCCGCGGCATGCGCGAGTTCATCGACAAACGACTCCACGAAGAAGCCGTGCCACGATGCCTCCACACTGCGCCACGCACCGGTCGGGACATGCGTCGGCACTTTCACGGCACCGATCGCCTGGTTGGGAATGTCGTAGACGATGTGCGCCTGTTCATTGGCGGTGTCGTCGGTTGTGTAATCATTGACCCACGCGACGGGCATGCCGTGGCCGTCAAGCGCGGCGCGGAAGCGGCTCATCACATTGGGACGATAGAAATCGTGCTGCGTGTCCTGCTCGCGGGTGAAGATCAGCTTGATCGGAACGCCCGGAACGGCCATCGCGGTCTGCACGGCATAGGTCAGGTAATTCCATTGGCCCGGAAGGCGGCGGCCGAAGCCACCGCCCATCGGCATGAGATGGAATTTGACCTTCCCGAGCGGAAGGTTCGCCGCCTTCGCACAGAAATCGCGGCTGCCAAGGCCGTCCTGTGTGCCCGACCACACTTCGAGTGCGCCGTCCTTGTAGATCGCCGTCGCGTTCATCGGCTCCATAGGCGAATGCGCGAGATACGGCACCTGATAGGTCGCTTCGACCAGCTTGCCGTTCTTCAGCGCATCGGCGCCGTTGCCGGTCTTCACATCCGACTTGATGTCACCGCCGTTCAACGCAGCCGCGCGGCGCGCGGTGATGGTTCCCGACGTGACCGCGCCATGGCCTTCCGCATCGAACACAGGCGACAGCGCGTCGGCCGCGTCGCGCGCACGCCAGAAGCGGTCCGCGACGACGACAACCGCATCGTCGAGCTTCACGACATGCTTGATGCCGCGCTGCCCCTTGATGACGCTGTCATCGACGGATTTCAGCTTGCCGCCGAACACCGGTGAGATTTTGATCGCGGCGTAAAGCATGCCGGGCTGCTTGACGTCGAGACCGTAGTTCGTCGTGCCGTTGACCTTGCGCGGAATATCGAACCGCTGCACCGGCTTGCCGACATAGGTGTAGTTCGCTTTGTCTTTCAGGCGTGGGCGTGAGGATGGATCATAGTTCGCGGCTTCTGCCGTCAACTCGCCATAGCCCAAGCTCTTGCCCGATGCCGTGTGGATCACGCGATTGGATTTGGTCGAACATTCTTCCGGCGAAACGTTCCAGCGCGCGGCTGCGGCCTTGACCAGCATCTCGCGCGCGGCTGCGGCCGCGACGCGGATCGCGTTCATGCCGGTGAAGCGAACTGCAGCGGAACCGCCGGTGATCTGTGGCACATAGCCGGCACCGGGAATCGAGATATTGGCGGCCATGAAACGGAAAGTGTTGGCGGCAATGCCGGTGAGGAATGGCGGGACTTTTTTGCCGTCGAGCGCGAAGCCCTCGATCATCGCGCCATTGGTGAAGACCACATCTGCCGGAGCCTGTTCCGCGCGCATTTTGCTCCAGTCGGAGTCGAGTTCTTCTGCTGCCATCTGCGAAAGGGAGGTAAATGTGCCGGTGCCCATCTCACAATGGGGAATGACAACCGTGATCGTGTCGTCGTTGGCGATCTTGATCCAGTTGGTGACGAATTTGTCGTCCGCTGCTCCGTCGATTCGATTGGCGGCCGCGATACGGCCATTGGGCCAAAGCGCATACCCGACGACGAGCGCACCGGCCGCGCCCCCGACACCGAGAAGAACTGTCCTGCGCGTGAGCATCGCCTAGCCCTCCACTTTCGCAAGATCTCGAACGGCGGCGCGGATGCGCGGGTAAGTGCCACAACGGCAGATATTCGTGATCGCTCCGGCGAGATCGTCGTCGCTCGGATGCGGATTCCTCGCCAGCAGCGCGCTGACGGCCATCAACATGCCCGACTGGCAATAGCCGCATTGCGGCACCTGGTGGTCGATCCAGGCCTGCTGAACAGGTGTCAGCCCTCTGGCACTGAGCCCTTCGATCGTCGTGATCTCTGCGCCCTGCACCGACCCCACGGGGGTCACGCAGCTGCGCTGGGCTTCGCCGTTCACATGGACGGTGCAGGCGCCGCATTGTGCGATGCCGCAGCCGAATTTCGTGCCGGTCAGGCCGATCTCGTCCCGGATGACCCAAAGAAGCGGTGCTTCGTCTTCGACGTCGAGATCGTGCTCGACGCCGTTCACCTTCAGCCTAACCGTCAAGATCGCCTCCAGCCGTGGAACCCCGCTATTATAGCATGCCTGACGCGGGCGTCACGAAGGCGTCACGCGCTGCGCACAGCCGCGATGTATCCGGCGCTGATCAATGGCAATGCGCCGGCAATGATGTCGGTGAACAAAGCCGCCGCTCGGCGCTGGATGCGATGTTCGCTCACCCGGCGCTCCAGGGTCAGGCAGACAGCAAGCAATGGCAGCACCGCGACCAGTGATGCCAACGATCCGAAAAGATGATACGGCACGCGACGCATCTGAAAATGCTCTACATTCGCGAGCTGCATCGTGTAGTAGCCCGTGATGATCTGCACCGCGAGCGCACCGACGGTGCCCAGCAAAATGTCGGAGCCGACCATGAAACTGCGGAGCGCGAACGGTTTCTCGCGGATCAGATTGGCCGCAACAAGGAGTGTGAATACCGCCACCACCGGGACGATGCTGAGCAGCAGGAAGCGGTGGCTCAGAATGGTGTCGAGCATCGATGGTGACATTGCGCACGCCCCCGTCCGCAGAATGACGCGCGGAGCATGCCACATCGTTAACACCGGGAACAGCGCTGGCACATTGCTTGCGGCGAAGGGACCGATAGTGCCGGAAATTCGTCGTTCCGGTTCGGATTGATACATCCCGGGTCAACCTCATGAGCGCTGCCACCGCACCGATTGAAGCCATTGCCGTTCAGGCCCTCAGCCTTATGCCAAAGGGCGCACAGACAAAACTCAAGGAATGGAAGGAGTTGCGCTACTGGCGCCGTAAGCAGGCGCAGGAGACGAACCTCACCAACGCGCACTATGCCTACTTCTACACCGAATGTTTCGGGCTGGGACTGGAGGACTATCGTGACCACCGCATTCTCGATGTGGGATGCGGCCCGCGGGGAAGCCTCGAATGGGCGACGACAGCGGCCGAAGCCGTTGGCGTGGATCCGCTCGCCGATCGCTACCGCGCGCTACAGACGCGCAAGCAGCGCATGACCTATGTCAACGCTTATGCGGAGACGATGCCGTTCGCGAACGGGTACTTCGACGATGTGTTCTGCTTTAACGCACTAGACCACACAGCCGATTTTCACACCGCACTGAAAGAGATCGACCGCGTGCTCCGCCCCGGTGGACGGTTCCTGTTGATCACAGAAGTCAATCATGAGCCCACCCTCGCCGAGCCGAACTGCATCATGCCCGACGAGCTCGCGGCGCTGCTGGAGTGCAAGTACGATTTCAAGAAGCGCGGGCTGTTCCGCGTGCGCGACGATCACAACGTGTATGAGAGCGTCAGAAGCGGCAACGCCGTGATCCAGTCATCGCTGGTCTTCGGCGTTCCCGCAATTTTCACCGCGAGTTGCGTTAAGCGCTGACACCTAGGCGTAGTGCCAGTGGTTGTAGCGGTCATAGTAGCCGCGGCGACCGTTCCGGTAAGAATAGTGACGGTGATACGTGCAGTTGCTCTTCGCGATCGAATGACCCGCGAGACCGCCGACCACCGCGCCGCCAACCGTGCCGACCACACTGCCATGCGTGATGACGTTGCCGAGAACGCCACCCGCGCCGGCGCCGACAACCGTACCCGTCGTCTTGCGACCTTCGCAGCCGGCATTCGCTGCCGTTGAAACGGCACAAAACGCCATCATCGAAATGGCAAAGGCTTTCGAGAGCATGTGAAACTCCTGCGATTTCTCAGTCCCCGGAGAAAACCACTGAAGCGGCCGAAAGTTCCCTAAGCCAGACGCGCGACCGCTTCCTTGAGTCGCGACGCAAGTGCGACGGCCTCGGCGAGCTTCTCGCGTTGTTCGGTGAGAACCTCTTCCGGGGCTTTCGAAACGAATTGCGCATTGCCGAGCTTCGCGTTGAACCGCGTAATTTCGTCTTCGGCCTTCTTCAATTCCTTTTCGAGGCGTGCGCGCTCCTTGGCAAAGTCGATAACGTCACCGAGCGGCAGCGCAACGGTCGCTTCGCCGAGGACGAATTGTGCCGAGCCTTGCGGCAGCGCGTCGGCAGCGTGCGCGCTGGCAAGGCGCGCGAGTGTCATGATCACGCCAAGATTGCGATCAAGGCGATCTTTCGACTCCCCACTCGCGTCTTTGAGAACCAGAGCGATCTTTGCCGAAGGCGGCACGTTCATCTCGGCGCGGATGGAGCGGACGCCCATGACCAGATCTATGATCCAGCGCATCTCCGCGCTGGCGGCATTGTTCCTGGGCAGCGAGGCGAACTCGGGCCAGGGGGCTTCGATCAATAAGCTGTCGCGAGGATCGGCGTGCTCTGCCGTACGCGCCCAGAGCTCTTCGGTGATGAACGGCATGAACGGGTGCAACAACTTGAAAATCTGGTCGCGGGTCCACGCCGCGGTCATGCGCGCCTCGGCCTTCGCGCCCTCGTCCGTGCCGTTGAGCAGCGGCTTGATGAGTTCGAGATACCAGTCGCAATAGATGTCCCAGACGAAGCGATACGCAGCACCCGCAGCGTCGTTGAAGCGCAGGTCCTCGATCTGTTTGGTGACTTCGGCGGCCGCTTTCGCGCATTCCGCAACGATCCACTTGTTGACCGTCTGCGTGACTTCAGCGGGATTGAACGACTTGCGCGTCTCGCAACCGTTCATCTCGCAGAAGCGCGACGCGTTCCACAGCTTGGTCGCGAAATTACGGTTCACCTCGACACGCGACGGTCCGATGCGCATGTCGCGCCCGGTACCCGCAGCAAGCGCCAGCGTGAAGCGCAACGCGTCCGCGCCGTAGGCATCGATAACTTCGACGGGGTCGACAACGTTACCTTTGACTTTCGACATCTTCGCGCCTTTCTCATCTAGAACGCGCGTATGGATGAAGGCTTTGCGAAATGGCACATCGTCCATGAAATGGATGCCCATCATCATCATGCGGGCAACCCAGAAGAAGATGATGTCGAAACCGGTGACGAGAACGGAGGTCGGATAGTAGCGCTTCAACTCCGGCGTCTTGTCCGGCCATCCGAGCGTCGAGAACGGCCACAGCGCCGACGAGAACCAAGTGTCGAGGACATCGACGTCGCGCCATAACGGTAAAGCGCAAGCATCTTTGTTTATCGTCATCGCATAAGCATCAGCGAACGGCATCGCGGCCTCTACGCTGCCGACCATCTTCAATCTGTTGTGTCCGTAGTGTTTTTTGGCCAGCGCCAGCGCCTCGGCTTCAGTTTCCGCTGCAAATTGCTCCGGTTCGTCAAAGTAGAGATTGCTGCCGCCGATCTTTGGTCCGTACCAAACAGGAATCTGGTGTCCCCACCACAGCTGGCGCGAGATGCACCAGGGATGGATGTTGCGCATCCAGCCGAAATAAACGTTCTCCCATTGCTCCGGGAGAATTTCGGTTTTCTTGTCCTCAACCGCCTTGATCGCCTTTTCGGCAAGCGGGGTGACGTTCAGATACCACTGCTCGGTCATGAACGGTTCGAGCACGACCGTCTTGGTCTTCTCGTCGTGCGGCACGGCGTGCGTGATCGGCTCGATCTTGTCGAGCAGTTCCATCGCCTCAAGATCGGCGACGATCTGCTTGCGCGCGGCGAAACGGTCAAGACCGCGATAGGCTTCCGGCGCCGTGTCGTTCAGCGTGCCGTCCTTGTTGAGGATATTGATGAGCGGAAGGTTGTGGCGCTTGCCGACTTCGAAGTCGTTGAAGTCGTGACCCGGCGTGATCTTCACCGCGCCGGTGCCCTTCTCGGGATCGGAATGCTCGTCGGCGATGATCGGGATCAGACGATCAGCAAGCGGTAGGCGCACCTGCTTGCCGATAAGATCCTTGTAGCGCGCGTCATCGGGGTGCACCGCAACGGCTGTATCGCCGAGCATCGTCTCCGGGCGTGTCGTCGCGACTGTGATGAAACGGCCCGCCTGCCCCTCGATCGGATATTTGAGGTACCAGAGGTGCCCCTTCATCTCGATGCTCTCGACCTCGAGGTCGGAGACGGCGGTCTGCAGGCGCGTATCCCAATTGACCAGACGCTTGTCCTTGTAGATCAGGCCCTGCTTGTGGAGTTCGACGAAGACTTTTAGCACCGCGCGCGAAAGCCCCTCGTCCATCGTGAAGCGCTCACGCGACCAGTCCGCGCTCGCGCCGAGACGGCGAAGCTGCTGCGCGATGGCACCGCCGCTCTCGTCCTTCCACTTCCACACCGCTTCGAGGAATTTTTCGCGGCCCATCGCAACGCGGCTCTGCTGTTTCTCGGCGAGCTGGCGTTCGACGACGAGCTGCGTGGCGATGCCGGCGTGGTCCATACCCGGCTGCCACAACACGTCCTTGCCGCGCATACGCTCAAAGCGCGCGAGCACATCCTGCAATGTATTGTTCAGCGCGTGGCCGATGTGCAGGCGGCCGGTGACATTCGGCGGCGGGATGACGATGCAGAACGGCTCGGCGTCCGGCCTGCGGTTCGCCTGAAATGCGCCCGACGCCATCCACTGGTCGTAGATGCGGGCCTCCACCTCTTTGGGTGTGAAGGTCTTGTCGAGCATGAAAGAAAATTCCCTTGTGTTCCGGCTGTTGGAGGCTTGGTGAAGCCCGGAAGCCTGAACGTCAAGGGCCATCCTGGGCTTATCCGCCCCGGTTCAGCCTACGATTGGACTGAGATCAGTGGCGGGCGCGCGCGACGCGTTCTACTTCGGCCCGTACCGCACCCTCGAGAAGCGCCGGGAAGTGCTCGTCCATCCACTCGCGGACAAGCGGCTTCAGCTTCTCGACCACGGCGTCGGAGTTGTCGCCGAGCCATTGATGGAGAACAGGGCCGAAACCGTCGCGGACGGCCTTTTCGAACACGGCTTGCACTGACGCGCCATCCGGCATCGTAGCAGGAGCCTCGGTATGCGCAGGCGCAGGAGCCGGCGTTTCGGCTTTTGGCGCCGGAATGCTGGCAAAGGAGTCTTCAAGAGCTTTACGGGTCTTGTCGGAGAAGATGCCTTCATGGGCGGGTGTGACGGCTTGCGCTTCGCTACTCACGGCAGGCTCCTCGATCGACTGGAACACAACATCATTATCCGGCTGCGCCTGCGGTTCGGGTTCCGGCGCAGCTTCATGGACAGGTTCTGGCGTCGGTGCGGGCGGCGCGGCGGCGATGACCGCGGGCGCCTGGGCTTCGTCGTGGACTTCCTGGGTCAGTTCCAGAACATCCGCCTCGGCTTCCGCGGGCGCTGCTGCGGCTTGGGGCGCAGCCTCCGTGGAATCCTCGGAAATGATCTTACGAATGGAAGCCAGAATTTCTTCCATTGTCGGTTCGTGCTGGGGACTTGACGCCATACTCATCGCTCCGGCCGCGCTTTCTCAGACGTTAAGTGACCTTAGGATAGTCGCTTTGGGAACGCAAAGAATCTCTTAACGTCACAAAAGCTTAGCCGCCGAAACCAACAAAAGCGGCAGCGTCGTCATTGTAGTGCTCCAGCGGGTCGTAGAGCTTGACCTTCAGACCCAGCGCTTTGGCGGTCAGCCCGCCGCCCGCCGCCAGCACCTGATAGGCGGTCACGACGGCGTTACGCTGAGAACTCACAAGCGCAACCTGGGCGTTGAGGAGCTCCTGCTCGGCGTTCAGCACATCCAGAACGGTGCGTCCGCCAACCTGTTGCTCCTTGCTGACGCCTTCGAACGCGATCTCATCCGCTTTCTGTGTGGCCTCGTTGGACTCGATCGTGCCGAGGGCAGACTGGAAGTTGCTCCACGCCGCCTCGACGGCGTCGCGAACCTGACGATCAGTTGCGGCAACGCTCAACTTCGACTGGGAATGAAGCTCGCGCGCCTGACGCACAGTCGCCTCTTCAACACCGGCCTGGTAGATCGGCACGTGGAGCTGCGCGATCGCAACGACGGCGTGCTGTGCCACGGATTCGGGATTTCCGCCGGCGCCGAAGCCCTGCACCGAGTTCAACACACTTTGTGAGTATTGATACTGGCCCTGGACGGACAGCGTCGGCCCCATCGCGCCCCAGGCGTCGTCGACCGCGTAGTCCGCTGCACGCTCGTTCGCTTGAGCCTGCAATAGCGCCGGACTTTGCTTGAGCGCCATGCCTAGAACGGCATCCTGATCTTGCGGCATCTTCGGAAGCGGGGGGCTGGCCTCAAGCGTTTCCGCGGGGCGCCCGATCGATTGCATGAAATCGGCCCGGCTTATCGCAAGCTGACCACGCGCGCTTGTCAAATCGGATTGCGCAACGGCGAGACGCGCTTCCGATTGCGCGACATCGGTGCGGGTCAGCGAACCCGCCTTGAATTCAAGCTGCGTGGAGTCCCGCTGGCGGCGAAGCACTTCGACATTGTGTATGCGCAGGTTCACGATCGCCGTATCCCGCACTACATTCATGTACGCCGTCACGGCATTGAGAAGGATCGTCTGCTCCGAAGCGGTCAGTTGTGCGCGCGCCACGCGTACCAAAGCCTTGGCGCGGCCGATTTCCGCAACCGTGCGGCCGCTGCGAAAGATCGGCTGCGTGACGGTGAGCTGCCCGTTGATGGGATGGTCGGTGATCGACGCGTTGACGATCTGCGATGTCGATCCGCTGGCAGAACTACCTGCCGTCGCCGCCGTGAACTGCGGATGCGTGGTGATAATTCCGCCTCCCGATATTGCGACCGGGAAGAAATATTTCTCGACGCCGTATTGACCATCGAAGCTGATCGTCGGGCGCCATGCGCCGTTGGCTTTGGCGACATCCTCGTCACTCGCGCGCAAGCCCGCCTGCGCCGCGGCAAGATCTGGATTGGTTTCGTAGGCGATGCCCAATGCCTCTTCGAGGGTCATACTGGGCTTTACCGGCTCCGGCTGAGCCGCGCCTGCCGGGGAAGCAGTGTCGGCCTGCGCCAGTTTCAGTGCCAGCCTCTGGGGCTGGCGCTTGCCATACCCAACGGCAGGGGACGCCGCAACCAAAACGGCTAAAGCGGCGAAAACTGCACCGCGATGGATCATGCCCATGTCCTAATCCCCTTCTTCTGTCCCGGATATGGGGTGTCAGAAGACGAATCCAACGGTCTTCGCGAAATCAACTAGTGCTGAATTGCGGATGCCGAGTCGACGTTTCCCAGATGCCGCGCGGCTTATACTGACGCGTCAGAATGCTGACAACGCGGCATTGGCTTCTGGTGCGACTGTCTGTTATAGCCCGCGTCCCTATCGAGGCCACGTGGCGGAGTGGTTACGCAGCGGTCTGCAAAACCGTTTACTCCGGTTCAATTCCGGACGTGGCCTCCACTTCCCCAAATCAAACAATGCGCCCGATCGCGCATAATTGCCTGGGGACTCCGGCGCTGTGCGGATCTCCATAACCCACTGATTCGGCTTTATTAAGCTTTTATTAACCTTATTGACGCAGACTCACGTCGTCTTCCCTTGAAGACACCCCACCATTACCCAACGCCTTGGGGCCGGGCTAACACCCGGCCTCTTTTTTTGTCCAAGGCGGGGGAGTTCTATGCCGGACGGGCCAAGTTCCAAACCAAGTCTGCCGCGGCAAAATTTGGTTTCTGGTGCCATCAGTTTGGTGTAGCCACGCATCGGCGGACAGGTTAGAGAACCGCCCGTGTTCCTCGGTAGCTCAGTGGTAGAGCGACGCACTGTTAATGCGTTGGTCGCTGGTTCGATCCCGGCCCGGGGAGCCACTCCTGCTCACGAAACCGAAGATGCCTCGACCTGAGAGCCTTCTATCGTGAGTGTGCCTGCGATCAGCATGATCCCCAGAAGGCGACGGTCGCCGGAAACGCCGTTAGCCGCCGGCGAAAAGTCCTGGTCCGCCGTCAACAGCAGATTTACGCCATCTTTGTTCGCGATTGCCGGCGGCAAAACCAATTTCCAATGGACTGGCGTATCATCGGTGATCTCGATGGAGCCGAGTTCTTTGCGATTGTGAAAGGCGGAGATGGTCCGCTTGCCCGTTATCTTTGTCCCCGCTACGCGCATGTGAAGCAAAAGCGTGGCGCCCCGTTCCGCGCAACCTTCCGGCAATGCGAAACGCAGATCGCCGACTCGGCCGTCGCTCCAGCGTCCTTGCGCATCACGCCTGTGCCAATTCGAGCCCAATAGCGATTCCGCGACCGGATCATTCTCGCTAAACCGCACCCCCACATTCGCCGGCCACACCGTGCGTGTGCGCGGCTGATCGCGCTTTGCCTTTGTACTCGTCGACTCGCGACGCGCCCATTCTTCGACACCGGACATCAAATCGTCCGAAAAAGTCTGCGCGTATTCGGCACTCGCGACGAATTCCAGAAGTGCTGCCGAGGGCAGCAGTCCATGTCGAATTCGCGTGACCCAAGAATCTCGCTCGCTCACACTGCTGTCGCGCTCGAGTACAGCCAAATACAACATGCGAACGAAGGCCTCGGGCTGCAGGCGTGTGGCTATGCTCCAAAAAGCGATGTCCGGAACGCGCTCGCAAAGAATCTCAACGTCGGGCTTCGGCACTTCGGGTTGCTCGCAAGCGCTCTGATAAAGGCGAAGTCTCGACATCAACCTGTAAAAGGACCAGCGGCCGAGTTTCTGTGCGTAGTCTGCGAGCTGAGCGGGCAAGCCGGGCTGGTTGGGCGCGTGCAGGAACACACGCGACGTGAACGCGATCAGGTCGTCCATTGGCCAGTTGAGAAATATCTCGGGCGAATGCGTGCCGCGGTCGCGATCGAGCAACTGAAGCGAGCGGCGTGCAAATGTAAGGTCGGAAAACCATCCCGCATCTTCAGCAGGGACGTCGGATTGTGTCCAGCGGAGACCTTCGCGCACAGGCGATATGAAGCGCGCGCGCCGACCCAAATCGCTCCGCATCTCCTTGACGAACTGCTTGACGCGCCGAACGTAATTCTTGCTGTCCAGCCCGCGCAGATGGGCGCTGGCCGCATTGCCGATAGCTATGCGCCGTTCGGGATTGCCCATCAGGCCTTCCATGGCACTCACAAGTCCATCGGGCCCATCGGCGCGCGCAATGAAAGAAACGGTGTCATCCGGCATGTCGGCATAGGCGCCAGCGCGATAGGCGATTACTGGGCGCCCCGCATTCATCATCTCTATCAGCGATCCGGACGCGCCTTCCGTATTCGGATAGCGTAGATTGATAAAGACATCGGTCTCTCGCTTTATCTCAAGAAGCCGATCGTTGGTCACGCCGTATTCGAATGTTACATGCTTGTTGAGCCCCAGCCTGTTCACGAGCATCTCAGTTTCGCGCACGTATTCCTTGTCGTCAGGTCGACCTGCAATGACCAGATTTGCGTGCGCCTTCAGTGCCGGCGACTGGGACATCGCCAGAACAATCGCGTCGAGGCATTTCGAACGATTGATATGGCCGAATGATGCGAACTGGCAGCGTTCCTTTGTGCCAGTTTCAGAACGCCAGCGCGCCAGATCGTCCGATGACGGTGCGGGCTTTTGATCGCTTGGCAGAAACAATCGCAGGATCGGGCCTTTGAAGACCTGCGCGACCCGTTCTTCCATGAACTTCGAGTGAACAATTACAGCGGACGCAAGCGTCGCGACAGGCTGGATCAACGGATAGTCGGAGACATTCTCACCGTCCCACGGCGCATAGAACGTGGCGTCGCGCGTAATCACACCGGACCTGAGTGCCATATTAAATCCGGCGCTGCCGTAATAGTCATGCACGAGACGGGCATAAGCGGCCGGCGCGCGAAGCTCTGTAAAGCATCGGTGCGCGAAGAAATGGTGATACGAGAAATCGTGCAAGACCGCGATTCCGGGGACGCTGCTGAGTGCCCTGACGATCTGCCCGTGGTTGCCGAAATTGTTCCCGAGATTGAAGAAGGCTGCATCATAGCGTGACAGGATTTCACCCATGTCGCCCGATACGGGAATTTCCATGGCCGGAACCGGGGAGTCATACGACGCGCCATTGCGATTTATGAAAAGATCGCAGTCAAAAGCGCCTTCCTCGGAGTTTCCGAAATGCGGAAGGAGGCAGCGCGTATAGGCACCGATGTCGGACAACGGCCCATAAGGAGACAACCAGGCGATGCGAGAGTCTGCAGTCATTGCAATATGGCTTTTAAGAGAGTGTCCCATTCCGCAGCAGGATCCACCCGGTGCCGAGCACTTCGCGCAACTGATCGCGCGGGCAACATATCGACAACCAGATCCGCAAGCTGCGATCTCAACTCGTCAACCGCTAAGCATAGCAATCCCGATTTTCCGTGTTCGACAACAATATCTGCAATCTGCCCCGCAAGGCGTCTCCGGCGCGATCTCAGATTCACCGGGTTTACAAGTTGAACGACGGGCACCCCGCCAGCCCAAGCGTCGCTCAAGCGTGCGCCCGGCAAGTTCGAACTTGGAAATCCAAGATGGAGGACCAATTTCCAGGTGCTGTCGAAAACCGTCTCGGCGTCGAACATCGCAATTTCCTGATCGCCATAGCACTCGGCGATCATGTCCAGCGCGTCATCCGCGAGACGATCATCGTCGTTTTTGACGATCAGCAGCGCGCTTCCGGACGATTGCAATGCCTTGCACGGCATTGCCCGCTTTTCTGAAGCGCCCGGGAAGAGCTGCGCCATGGCATTGGATGCGCTTTGACTGAGTGTGATGACCCTTCCCGCGGATAGCAGCGCGTCGTGCAACCGGATGCGAACGGTATCGACAGAAAGGCCAACCGATCGCGCGACGTGATCCAAATCGGCAAACGGATCGTTTGTCAGCAGGACGGTGGCGCGATAGGGGGCGTAAGCAAGCATCGCGCCCACATCAAGCAGAACAAGATTGCTGTCTAGAGACAATCGGTCGTGTCCAACCGGAAGCTCTTGAACAGAACGTAGAACTTCTTGCGGACTCAGATTTTTCAAAGTGACGTCGAACTGGCCTGAAATCAGGCTTGCCTTCGCTGCGTGATCGATAGAGTTCGCAATCGCAGAAGGCGCTTGCGGTCCGGGTACACGATGGTGCTTTGCGGGGGCAATATAGGTACTCCGACTTGACTATAGCCGGTTCATACCCCGGCAACCGTAGATTTGGGAAGGCGCAGATGTATTGGCGGCTCACTTCTTTCCGAAAATAAAGGCTTTTACGTCCGCCAACGGCATTTCTGGAAGGGCATCCGGGAAGTTTGAAAAGTCTTCAGAAAATCCGGTGGCTAAATCTTTATCCACGTAACCATCAAAGAAATGCCTGTTGCTGTCTCGGAACCGTGCATAGAAGTCCTTTGCCTCGCCCTTCGTCACCATCGGCACGCGTGTTCCATTTCGCTTACGCCCCCGGGCAACCAGCTTCCTGCGAAGCTCCCTATTGTCTCTGTCCGGCGAGGCGTTGAGATAAAGCAACGCCGACATCGTCTCAAATGAAAGCGATTCGTTGGCGGAAACGTGAGAACTCCCAGTGCCCCGCTCCAGCCCAATAGCATGCGCAAAGTCATCCACAATATCTCCGCCAATCAGTTTTTCGCGCTCAAATATTCTACAGACCAAATTTTCACGGCCGAACTGGGCCGACCATAGATCGCAAACCGCCTGATGATCGAAGTAATAGTGCCCTTTTGACTCGTAGACCGACAACGCGTGAGGATCAGTCGTCCAGCCGCCCTTCACCGCCGTTGAGTGCATACTGGCAAGCATTTCGTCCTGGCGGCGCGCGTAGTAAATCAGTTGAAAGCTGTCGAAAAACTTTTCAAGAAATTCGCGCAGCCGCTCCAACGCGGCGGCCTCACGCATCTCGCTGTGAAAAAACTCGGACGAAAACAGCGCGACCGACACGCCAGCTTTCGCTGCACTCTCGTATTCCTTCCGAAATTCCACGACCTCCGGCGCTTCGTCGTTGAGCGCGCCGGTCAGCGCAGCCCTGCTGAGCTTCAGGTGAACGTGCGACGCCGGATTGGCAAAACTCCGCGGGTACCAAATACCTTTCTGCAGAAGCGCTGCGCGGCGGATGCCGAAATATTTCTGGATGCTCGATGTGCCGGTTTTCTCCGAACCGAGGTGTAAAATACAGAGCGTCATGCCGCGATCAGGTTCCCGTTCAGATCGTCATTCATATAGGCCAAAGCGCAACCTGGCGCAGCATCTAACACAACTCACGGGTCCGCGCTTGAAGGGCGGCGATGGGGCCATTAGGTTCGATCCATCCCCTGCCGGACCCACAATGACGATCAAACAGGATGTTTTGGATGCAATCGGCAACACGCCGCTGATTCGGCTGCGCCACGCGTCCGAACTCACGGGTTGCCAGATCCTCGGCAAGGCGGAGTTCATGAACCCGGGCCAATCCGTGAAGGACAGGGCCGGCCTCTTCATCGTCAGGGATGCCGTCGCGCGCGGCCTGTTGAAGCCCGGCGGCACGATCGTCGAAGGCACGGCTGGAAACACGGGCATTGGCCTCGCCATCGTCGCCAATGCGATGGGCTACCGCACGGTAATCGTGATTCCGGAGACGCAGAGCGCAGAGAAGAAGGACGCGCTGCGGCTGTTGGGCGCAGAGCTCATTGAGGTGCCGGCGGTGCCGTACAAGAATCCGAACAACTACGTGAAACTGTCCGGTCGACTGGCAGATGAGATCGCCCAGAAGGATTCGAACGGTGCGATCTGGGCCAATCAGTTCGACAATATCGCGAACCGGCGCGCACATAGCGAAACCACCGGACCGGAAATCTGGGAACAGACAAATGGCAAGGTCGACGGGTTTACATGCGCGGTCGGAAGCGGCGGAACGCTCGCCGGTGTGGCCATGGCGTTGAAGGAGCGTAACCCGAAAATCCGGATTGCAGCTGCCGATCCGATGGGCGCGGCGATCTATTCGTGGATCAAGACGGGGGAATTGAAAGCAGAAGGTTCTTCCATCACCGAAGGAATTGGCCAAGGCCGCGTGACCGCGAACCTCGAAGGCGCTCCGATCGACGACGCGTATCAGATCTCCGATGAGGAAGCGCTGCCGATCATTTTCGACCTGCTCGAGCATGAAGGCCTTTGCATGGGCGGGTCTACCGGCATCAATGTCGCCGGCGCGATCCGCCTTGCGCGCGATCTCGGTCCTGGCCACACAATCGTGACCATCCTCGCCGACTACGGCACCCGTTATCAAAGCAAACTGTTCAATCCTGAATTCCTGAAATCGAAGGGGTTGCCAACGCCGCGTTGGCTTGCCGAGCCGCGCGATCCCATAAGGGTTCCTTTCGAGACATGACACGATCATCGCTTGTCAGCACTGAATGGCTCGCCGCGCACATCGATGCTCCTGATGTACGCATCGCCGATGCGTCCTGGTATCTGCCGGAAAAGGCGCGTGATCCGAAGAGCGAGTATCAGTCGGCGCACATCCCGCGCGCGGTCTTCTTCGACATCGACGATCTCTCCGATGAGAAGAGCGCTCTTCCGCATATGCTCGCACCGGCGGCCAAGTTTGCGAGCCGGATGCGCCAGCTCGGTTTGGGCGACGGCAATCTGATCGTCGTCTATGACACGGCCGGTATTTATTCGAGCCCACGCGCCTGGTGGATGCTTCGTGCGATGGGGCACGATGATGTTGCCGTTCTCGACGGCGGTCTTCCGAAATGGCGCGCAGAAGGTCGCGCGGTCGAAGACATGGCGCCGCCAACCTATCAACGCCATTTCACGCCGAGACAAAACCACGCATTGCTGCGCGATTTCGGACAGATGGTATCCATTCAGAAGAACCACTCCGCGCAGATCATTGACGCCAGAAGTGCATCGCGGTTCGCAGGCAAAGAAGAAGAGCCCCGTCCCGGCGTTCGTCGCGGCCACATGCCGGGAAGCACAAACATTCACTACGCTGAGCTCGTGCGCGAAGATGGGACGCTCAAATCGCCGGACGAGCTGCGCGGCATATTTGCGGAGCGCGGTGTCGACCTGACAAAGCCCGCGGTGACAACTTGCGGTTCCGGCATCACCGCCGCCATTGAGATGCTGGCGCTTCACGTTGCTGGCGCATCCGACGTCGCGCTTTATGATGGATCGTGGTCGGAATGGGGAGCGCGAGAGAACGCGCCTGTCGAATGCTGAAAATTTCTCCAGAGAACAGCAAGAAGCGCGTGCCCATGACGGTGACGTTTCTGGAGATGCACGCGAAACCCGCGGCGCTTCCACCGCCGCAACCAAAGGGCAAAATCGCGATCCTGCGCGCCGAGAACCCGCCGGTGCATTTCTATCGCTACCTCTACAACACCATCGGAGAACAATATCTCTGGGTCGATCGCCGCAAGCTCGCCGACGATGCGCTCGCAGCAATCATCCATTCGCCGGAAGTCGAACTCTACGTCCTCTATGTCGACGGCTGTCCCGCCGGCATGGCGGAACTCGAATTCGAGCCGAATACATCCGCGCAATTCGCCTATTTCGGTTTGATGCCTGATTATGTCGGACGGCGGCTCGGCTATTACTTCGTCTATCAGGCGGCTGCTATCGCATGGTCCAGACCGATCCCGTCGCTGCTTATCAACACCTGCACGCTGGATCATCCGCGCGCCCTGCCCCTTTATCAGCGCGTCGGATTTGTTCCGTATTCCCGCGAGGATCGTTACATCGAAATGCCATAAGCCCCATTTCCTTCCGTCCAGGGAACGGGCAAAGTCCGCCCGCTTTGTGTAAGGGGTAAGAAGATTATGGCGGGAGAAGTCGTCGCGAGCCGGGCAACGCCGCAGTTGTTCGGTCACCCGCGTGGGTTGACCTATCTGTTCGGCACCGAGATGTGGGAGCGGTTCTCGTACTACGGCAACCGTGTTCTGCTGCCGATTTTTCTGACGGGCTACCTGCTCCAGCCAGGACATGCCGAACACGTCATCGGCTACAACCAGATCAAAAGCTTCCTCGAGATATTCTTCGGTCCGCTTGGGATTCAGCCTCTGCAATCGGCGATCTACGGCGTTTACACGGCGCTTGTCTATTTCACCCCGCTGATCGGCGGGTATCTCGCCGACCGCTGGTTCGGGCGCCGCTACACAGTCGTCGTGGGCGGACTGTTGATGGCATGCGGCCAGTTCCTGATGACGGTCGATGCTTTTTTCTACATCGCGCTCGGCTTCATGATCGTCGGCAACGGCGCGTTCAAGCCGAATATCTCCACGCAGGTCGGAGGACTGTACGAGCCAGGTGACCACCGTATCGATCGCGCCTATTCGATCTTCTATGTCGGTATCAATGTCGGCTCGCTGCTGGGACAAACCATTTGCGGGTTCCTTGGCGAGAAGATCGCGTGGCATTACGGCTTTGCCGCGGCGGGCGTCGGAATGCTCATTGGCACGATCATCTATCTCTTCGCAATGCGCTCGCTGCCGCGCGAGACGGTCGCGATGAAGACCGATGGTGCTGCACCTTCGCCGTCCCGCAAGCCGTTCACACGCGACGACTGGATTGCGATGACGATCCTTATTCTCCTTTTCATCCCCGGCTGTCTGTTCTGGGCAACTTACGAACAGTCCGGCAACACCATCGAAATCTGGACGCGCGATTATGTGAACCGCTTCGTCGATCTCGGCTTTACGAGTTTCACGATCCCCGTGACCACGCTTCAGAACACCAACCCGTTCTTCATATTCACGATGACCCCGCTCGTGCTGATGTTCTGGTCGCGCCAGCAGAAGAAGGGACGCGAACCTTCGGCCGTGACGAAGATGGCGATCGGATGCGCGCTGATCTCGATCTCCTATCTCTTTCTCGCCGCTGTGCAGAACCTCAACGGCGGCCATGTGAGCTGGATATTCGCGATCGCCTATTTCTGGATTCTGACGATTGGTGAACTCTACTTCTCGCCTGTCGGTCTCTCGCTGTATGCAAAAGCGGCGCCGCCGCAGATTGCCGGCTTCATGATGGCCGTGTTCCTCGCGACCTCGAGCCCCGGCAATCTTCTGGGCGGCATTCTCGGAACCTATTGGACCGGCATGGACAAGGTTCGCTTCTTTCTGATGATCGCAATCATCATCGGAGCGGCGGCGCCGGTTATCTTCGCGTTTCGCAGGCCGATCGAGAATATCCTGCGCAAACGCCGTGAGATGGAAGTTGCCGAAGGACGCGGACGCGACTCCGCGCTCGAGCAGCCGCATATGGAACCACCGCCGGGCTAGGTCAACGTGAGCAGCAAAGACAAGCCGGAGACCATCGCCGTATCGGCCGGCCGCATGACGCGCGAACATTTTGGCGCGGTCAACACACCGGTCTATCGCGCCTCCACGATTCTGTACCCGAGCGTGGAGTCTCTGAAGGGCGAGAAGCAGCCGTACAAATACGGCCGGCGCGGAACGCCGAGCAGCCGTAGCTTCGAAAGTGCGATCGAGGAACTCGAAGGCGGCGCGCGATGCTTGGCGCTCCCGTCCGGCCTCAATGCGATCTCGACCGCGATCCTCGCCGTGTGCAGTGCCGGCGATCATCTGCTGATGACCGACTCCTGTTACGGGCCGACGCGCCTCTTCGCCGACCGCGTTCTGAAACGGTTCGGTGTCGAGACGACCTATTACGATCCGCTGATCGGTGACGGCATCGCGGCGCTGATCCGCGACAATACGCGGGCGATCTATTGCGAGAGTCCGGGCTCGCTGACCTTCGAGATCCAGGACATTGCGACGATCAGCAAGGCGGCGCATGCGCGCGGCGTGTCGGTGCTGATGGACAACACCTGGGCGACACCGGTTTTCTTCCGGCCGCTCGAGCATGGTGTCGACCTGTCGATCATGTCGGGCACCAAATATATCGGCGGCCATGCCGATGTAATGGTCGGCACGATCACGGCCAACGAAAGTCATGTGAAGCGGGTTGAGAGTTTCTACGGCGATACCGGACTGTTTCTTGGCGGCGATGATACGTACCTTTCGTTGCGTGGCGTGCGCACATTGGCGGTGCGGCTGAAGCGGCACGAGGAGAGTGCACTCAAGATCGCTCGCTGGCTGCAGCATCGCGATGAAGTCATCCGCGTACTGCATCCGGGACTTCAAAGCGATCCCGGACATACGATCTGGAAACGCGATTTCAAGGGTTCATCGGGGCTTTTCGGTGTCGAACTGAAGCCGGCGCCCGACAAGGCGATGAGCGCGTTCTTCAACGGGTTCGAGCACTTCGGGCTTGGCTTCTCATGGGGCGGATTTGAGAGCCTTGTCACGCCGTCGGACATCAAACGCACGGCGAAGCCGTTCGTGCATGAAGGACCGGTCATTCGCTTCCATGCGGGCCTTGAAGATGCCGACGATCTCATCGCCGATATCGACGCGGCGTTCGCGCGGATGAAAGCGGCATCGTGACCGACCTGCTTTCGCGCGAAGCGTTCGTCGAGGCCGTGAGGTTCGACGACAATGGGCTCGTGCCGGCGATTGCGCAAAGCGCGGAAACAGGCGCGATCCTGATGGTCGCGTGGATGAATCGCGACACGCTGGAAAAAACGCTTCAGACCGGCGAGGTCACATACTGGTCGCGCTCGCGCAACGAAGTCTGGCGCAAGGGCGCAACCTCCGGCCACACACAGCATCTCGTCGAAGCCTTCATCGATTGCGACGGCGACGCGCTGCTGCTCAAGGTCGA
>Ga0335075_10003882_pt1 | contig 23461 bp, 25 predicted proteins | sample Lox_Sample_24_FD_206723 | JGI IMG/M metagenome (GOLD analysis project Ga0335075, IMG submission 206723) | Soil microbial communities from Loxahatchee National Wildlife Refuge, Florida, United States - Lox_Sample_2.4 | ecosystem: Environmental > Terrestrial > Soil > Wetlands | place: USA...
AAGCGGTTCTGCCGCGCGTTCCTTCGCGCGGTCCCTGCCGAGCTTGTGCTCGCGATAGAGCGTGTAGAGGCCGCTGCCGACGATGATCGCGGCGCCGAGCCAGGTCGTCGCGGCCGGGTGCGTGTCCCAGAGCAGCCAGCCGAGCAGCACCGCCCAGAGCAATTGCGAATAATCGAACGGCACCACCACCGGCACCGGCGCGAAGCGGAGCGAGGAGGTCAGGAAGAGCTGGCCGATCCCGCCCGACAGGCCGAGCCCGAGCAGGATCGCCCAGGTTTCGGTATCGTGCGCCTGGCCGTAAAAGGGCAGGAAGACGCCCGTGCCGAGCATCGACAGGCAGGTGAACCAGAGCACGATGGTCGGCGTCCGCTCGGTCTTGCCGATCTGCCTGAGCGTGATCGTGATGCCGGCCACGCCCAGCGCGGCGAGCAAAGCGAGGCCCAGGCCGAGCGGATCGAGCCGGGTCCCGCCCGGCTGCATGACCACGGCCACGCCGACCAGCCCGACGGCCACCGCGGTCCAGCGATGGCGGCCGACCTGCTCGGACAGGAACAAAGCGGAGAGCGCGACCGAGAAAAGCGGCGCGATGAAGCTCAGGGTGGTCGCCTCGGCGAGCGGCAGCAGCAGGACCGCGGTGAACGCCACCACCATGGTCGACAGCCCGAGCGTCCCGCGCCAGAGATGGGCGAGCGGCCGCTGGGTCCGCCACGCCCCGAAGCTGCCCGTCAGCGCCATCCAGACCAGCAGAGGCGGCAGGCCGAAGGCGAATCGGTAGAAGGCGATCTCGGGCAGGCTGACGCCATGGTCGGCGCTCAACTTGATGGACGCGGCCATGAAGGCGAAGCTGGTCGCGGCGCCGACGCGCAGGCCGATGCCGAGCAGGCGATTCTGCTGCAGGGGAAAGGCCGCATCCTTGGGCATATTCCCCATAAGCACAAGCTTTCGCCCCGCCCAAGCCTTCGCTAACAAAGGGCCCGACCATGCACGTCTTCGCGAATCCGGCCCGTTTCCTGAAAATCGCGCGTCCCCTGACAGCCTGGCTGGGCTGGCTCGGCGGCGCGATGATCGCGGTCGCGCTCGCCTGGGGCCTGCTCCTCGCCCCCGCCGAGCGGCTGCAGGGCGAGAGCGTGCGCATCCTCTACGTCCACGTGCCCGCGGCCTGGCTGGCCATGGCCGGGTGGACCGGCATCGCCGTGGCGAGCCTCGTCCAGCTGGTCTGGCGCCATCCGCTCGCCGCCGTCGCCGCCCGCGCCATCTCCGTGCCCGGGGCCTTGTTCACCGCCATCTGCCTCGCCACCGGCTCGCTCTGGGGCAAGCCGACCTGGGGCACCTATTGGGAATGGGACGGACGGATGACCTCCATGCTCGTCCTGCTCTTCCTCTTCCTGGCCTATATCGCGCTCGCCAATGCAGAACGGGAGAAGGAAGGGGAGGGCCGCCTCACCGCCATTTTCGGCCTCGTCGGCGCGATCAACCTGCCGATCATCCATTATTCGGTGGTCTGGTGGAACACGCTTCACCAGGGGCAGAGCATCTCCTTTATCCGCCGCAGCTCCACCATCGACAGCTCGATGCTCTGGCCGCTGCTGATCTCCGCGCTCGGCTTCAGCCTTTTGTTCGGGTCGATCGTGCTGATGCGGATGCGGGCCGAGCTCGCCCGCAACAAGGTCGAGGCGCGGCTCAAGCGGATGGCCGCCTCATGAGAGTGGATCCCTGGCCCTTCATCGTCGCCGCATATGCGATCACCATTCTGGGGACGCTCGCCGTCACCTTTTGGGCATGGCGCGCGATGCGCAAGGCCGAGCGCGACGCGGAAGCGCTGAGCAGGCGCCAAGAGAGCTGAGGCGTGAAGAAGAAGCATCAGCGCCTGACTCTCCTGCTCATCGCCATCGCCGCGGTGCTCGGCGCCGTTTTGCTCGCCATGTGGGGGCTGAGAGGCAGCGCCAGCTTCTTCTACGCGCCGGAGGATATCGCCCGTCAGGGGCGGCCCGAAGTCAACAAGGCGGTGCGCGTCGGCGGCATGGTCCGCAGCATCGAGCGCCTGCCCGACGGGGTCAGCGTCAGCTTCGTGATCGGCGACAACAGCCAGCACCGGATCCAGGCCCGCTATACCGGCATCACCCCCGAGCTGTTCCAGGTGAACAGCGGCGTGATCGCCGACGGCCATTTCCAGGCCGACGGCACCTTCGTCGCCAGCAACATCCTCGCCAAGCATGACGAGAATTACATGCCGCCGGAGCTGACCGACCGCGGCATGCACAAGACGGACGCCGTGCGGTGATCGCCGAGACCGGTCTCGCCCTGCTCTGGCTCGCGGCGGCGCTGTCGCTGCTGCAGCTCATCCTCGGCTGGGCGGCGCTGCGGCCCGGCGGCGAGGCTTTGCTGCGCATCGTCCGGCCCGTCGCGGTGGCGCAGGGCCTGCTCGTCGCCTTTGCCTTCCTCGCTTTGATCTGGCTGTTCCTGCAGACCGATCTCTCGGTGAAGCTGGTCGCTTCGAACAGCCATTCGGCCAAGCCCTGGCTCTATAAATTCGCCGGCGCCTGGGGGAATCACGAAGGCTCGATGCTGCTCTGGGTGACCGTGCTGGCCGTGGCCGGCGCGGCCGTCGCCCTGTTCGAGCGAAGGCTCCGCCAGGATACGCTGATCGCCACGCTCGCCGCGCAGGCGGCGATCGGGCTCGGCTTCTATGCCTTCCTGATCTTCGCCTCCAATCCGTTCGAGCGGCTGCCCATGGTCCCGATCGAGGGCAACGGCCTGAACCCTTTGCTCCAGGATCCCGGCCTCGCCTTCCATCCGCCGACCCTCTATTTCGGCTATGTCGGCATCTCGATCGCCTTTTCCTTCGCGGTCGGCGCGCTGATCACCCGCGACGTCGGCCCGGCCTTTGCCCGGGCGATGCGGCCCTGGATCCTCGCCGCTTGGATCTTCCTCACCATCGGCATCACCGCCGGCTCCTACTGGGCCTATTACGAACTGGGCTGGGGCGGCTGGTGGTTCTGGGATCCGGTCGAGAATGCGTCGCTCATGCCCTGGCTCGCGGCGACGGCCCTGCTGCACAGCGTCACCGTGCTGGCGACCCGCGCTGGCCTCAGGGCCTGGACGATCATGCTGGCCGTGGTCGCCTTCTCCATGTCGATGATCGGCACCTTCCTGGTCCGCTCCGGCATCCTCACCAGCGTGCACGCCTTCGCCGTCGATCCGAAGCGCGGCACCTTCATCCTCGCCCTGCTCACCCTCTACATCGGCGGCGCCCTGCTGCTCTTCGGCCTGCGGGTGCGCCACGTGAAGGAGGGCTCCACCTTCGAGCCGGTGAGCCGCGAGGCCTCGCTGGTGATCAACAACCTTTTGCTCTCGGTGATCCTCGCCCTGGTCTTCGTCGGCACGCTCTATCCCTTGGTGACGCAGGCCTTCGGCTTCGAAATCTCGGTCGGGCCGCCTTATTTTAACCTGGTCACCGGCCCGCTCGCGCTCGTCCTCGTTCTCGTCATGGCGCTTGGGCCGATCCTGAAATGGCGGCGGGACCGGCTGCACGCCGTCGCCAATCGCTTCGCCGTCCCGGCAGTGGCGAGCGCGCTGACCCTCGTCGCCCTGCTCGTCTTCGCGCCCCATATCGGCATCCTGCCCTTGTTCGGCCTCGCCATCGCGCCCAGCGTCGCCCTGGCCAGCCTGGCGCCGCTCTGGGGACGCAATTTGCGGCGCACGCCGCTCTTCACCTGGGGCATGGTGATCGCCCATTTCGGCATCGCGGTCAGCCTTGCGGGCATGGCGGCGGACAGCGCCTTCACGCAGGAGAAATTGGTCGCGGCGCGGCCCGGGCAGGTGATCGAGGTCAGCAATTTCAGCGTCCGCTTCAACGGCGTCGAGCCGGTGGTCGGCCCCAACTGGACCGCCGTGCGCGCCGAGCTGCAGGCGACCCGTAACGGCGGCTCGCCCTTCCTGCTCCACCCCGAGGCGCGTCTGTTCAGCTCGCCGGTCCAGGACACGAGCGAGGCCGCGATCCAGACCTTCTGGAACGGCCAGCTCTACGCCGCGATCGGCCAGCCCGACACGGCCGGCCGCTGGCAGTTCCGGCTCTGGTGGAAGCCGTTCGTCACCCTGATCTGGTTCGGCGGCATCTTGATCGCCTTCGGCGGCCTGCTCTCGCTGATCGGGCGGCTGCGGCGCGAGCATCGCGGCAAGCCGGTGTCGGAAACCGAGGCCGAGACGGCGGGCAACCCCGAGGCCAAGGCGGCGACCGCATGAAGCGCGTCCGCCTCGTCCTCTGGGTGCCGCTCATCGCCTTCCTGGTCTGCCTGGCCGTCTTCGCGGCCGGGCTGGGCGCGCCGCAGGACAAGACCACGAAATCGGCGTTGATCGATCAGCCGCTGCCGCAATTCACCCTACAGCCGGCCATGGCGGGCCGTCCCGGCCTTTCCACGGCGGATTTTCGCCGCGGGCAGCCGATGGTGGTCAACATCTTCGCGAGCTGGTGCATCCCCTGCCGGGCCGAGGCGCCGCAGCTGGAGCAGCTGGCGCGGCGCGGCGTGCCTTTGGTCGGCATCGCGATCCGCGACCGGCCGCAGGATCTCGCCCAGTTCCTCGCCACCTATGGCGATCCCTTCCGCGCGATCGGCGCCGACGTCGACCGGCGCGTGCAGCTCGACATCGGCTCGGCGGGCGTGCCGGAGACGTTCGTGATCGACGGCCGGGGCGTGGTCCGCCATCAGCATATCGGCGTCATCACCGACAGCGACGTGCCCGCGATCGTCGCCGCCTGGGAGGCCGCGCGATGAGAGCGCTCGCCGCGACCGCCATGCTCCTGCTGCTGCTCGCCTCGCCGGGCCCCGCCGCCGCCGATTCGCTGATGCCGGCCGCGCGCTGGGCCAATGTGCAGCTGCCCGATGCGGATCAGGAGCGGCGGGCCAAGGCGCTGATGGAAACGGTCCGCTGCCTGGTCTGCCAGGGCCAGTCGGTGGCCGACAGCAATGCGGAGATGGCCGGCGACATGCGCTCGATCATCCGCGAACGGATCCAGGCCGGCCAGACCCCGGACCAGATCCGCGGCTGGCTCATCTCGCGCTACGGGGAGGCGATCAGCTACGCGCCGCAACTCGACGCGCGGACGGCCCTGCTGTTCGCCATGCCGCTGATCCTCCTGCTCGCCGGCTTCTGGCTGGTGCGCGGCCGCTTTCGCCGGAAGAGGAAGGCCTGATGGGCTGGGTCGCCATGCTCCTGCTGGCGCTGGCCGTCGCCGCCGGCCTCTATCCGTTCGTCCGCAAGGACAGGGGCGCGCTGCAATTCTTGCTCGCCGCTTTGCTGCTCGCGCTCGCCGGCTATAGCTGGCAGGGGCGTCCGGACCAGCCGGGCAGCCCCAAGGCCGCGCAGCCGCCGCGCGCCGTGCCCGACGACGATTTCGCGACCCTGCATCCCGATCTGCTCGGCCGCTTCGACCGCGCTTATACCTGGATGCAGCTGGCGGACGGGGATCGCCGCCGCGGCAACCCGCAGGGCGCGGCCGAGGTGCTGCAGTCGGCGGTACGCGCCAATCCGCGCAGCTACAGCCTGTGGATCGCTTATGGCTACGGGCTGGTCGCGGCCAGCGACGGCGCCATGAGCCCGGCGGCGCAGCTCGCCTTCGATCGGGCGAGCCGGCTCGCGCCCAACCATCCTGGGCCGCTCTTTTTCTACGGCCTCGCGCTGGCGCGGGGCGGCAATTGGGATCAGGCCGAGCAGGTCTGGCGCGGCCAGCTCACCGAGCTCGGCACAAGCCACCCGGTCTACCGCGCCGCGCTCGAGGAACGGCTTGCCGCGGTGCGGGATGCGCGGACGAACGGCACCGCCGTCCGCCCTGCCACGGCCCCGCCCCAGCAAAATGGACCAGCTCCGGGTGCGCCCGCTGCACCGGCGGCGCCGACGGACGGCAATGCCGCCGCGCCAGCGCCGCCGGGCAACAGCGCGAACTAGGCCGGCTCGAAAGGCAGGCCGAGCGCCTCGGCCACCGCCTGGTGGCGGATCTTGCCGCCCGAGACGTTGAGCCCCTCCGCGAGATGCGGGTCGGCCGCCATCGCCGCATCGGCGCCCTTGTTGGCGAGCTTCAGCACGAAGGGCAGGGTGGCGTTGTTGAGCGCGAAGGCCGAGGTGCGCGCGACCGCGCCCGGCATGTTCGCCACGCAATAATGGATGATGCCGTCAATCTCGTAGACGGGATCGCTGTGCGTGGTCGGCTTCGAGGTCTCGAAGCAGCCGCCCTGGTCGATCGCGATGTCGACGAGGACGGAGCCGCGCATCATCGTCTTCAGCATGTCGCGGGTGACCAGCTTCGGCGCCGCAGCCCCGGGGACGAGCACCGCGCCGATCACCACCTGGCTGCGCTTCACCGCTTCGGCGATCGCCGCCTTGGAGGCATAGGCCGTCTTGATCTGGCTGCCGAAATGCATGTCCAGCTCGGCGAGCCGCTCGTTGTTGATGTCGTAGATGGTGACGTCGGCGCGCTGCCCGACCGCCATCTGCGCGGCGTTGATGCCGGAGACACCGCCGCCGAGGATGGCGACCTTGCACGGCGCGACGCCGGGAACCCCGCCGAGCAGTTCGCCGCGGCCGCCCTGCTCCTTCTCCAGATAGTGGGAAGCGACCTGGATCGACATGCGGCCCGCCACTTCGGACATCGGCTTCAGCAAGGGGAGGGCGCCCGAGTCGGAGGTCACCGTCTCATAGGCGATGCAGGTGGCGCCCGAGGCCATCAGCCCCTTGGTCTGCTCCGGGTCCGGGGCGAGGTGCAGATAGGTGAACAGCAGGTGCCGCGGTTCGAGCAAGGCGATCTCGCTCGCCTGCGGCTCCTTCACCTTCACGATCATGTCGGCCTTGGCGAAGACCTCGGCCGCATCGGCGCCGATGGCGGCGCCGACATTGATGTAATCCTGATCGGAAAAGTCGATGCCCAACCCGGCCTTCGTCTCGACGATCACCTCATGGCCGGCCGCGGTCAATTCCGCGACCGAGGCGGGGACCAGCCCGACCCGATATTCGTGAACCTTGATTTCCTTTGGCACGCCGACGCGCATCCTGGATCTCCTAAGAAAGAAAGTGGCGCGTCTATAGCGGGACATGGACCCTTTGTCGCCGTTGCGAACGTTACGGGCCGGTGCTAAGGCGCCCCGCCCGCCTCCGGAGAGGCCGGGACCTTGAAGGGAAAGTCGGACGTTCGTTCCTGACCGATGAGCGATAGCCCCGCATCAGAGCTGCCAGCCGAGCGCCCGGCGGGGCATCATCACGATCCCCACTCCGGGCTGGTGAAGCTCGCCGTGGGCGCGATCGGCATCGTCTTCGGCGATATCGGCACCAGCCCGATCTACGCGTTCCGCGAAACCTTCTCCGGCCATCACGAGCTGCCCGGCGGCGACACCGAGATTCTCGGCGTGCTGAGCCTGATCTTCTGGTCGATGATGATCGTGGTGGCGATCAAGTACGTCACCGTGATCATGCGCGCCGACAATAAGGGGGAAGGCGGCAGCCTCGCCTTGCTCGCCCTGATCAACCGCAAGTCGTCGGAGGGCGGGCAGCGGCGACGCTGGACCGCCGGCATCGTCCTGCTCGGCGTCTTCGCCTGCGCGCTCTTCTACGGCGACTCGATGATCACCCCGGCCATTTCGGTGCTGTCGGCGGTCGAGGGCCTGACCACGGTCGAATCGGGCTTCGGGCCCTATGTCGTCCCGATCGCGATCGGCCTGCTCCTCGCCATCTTCGCCATCCAGTCGCGCGGCACGGCCAAGGTCGGGGCGCTGTTCGGTCCGATCATGATCCTCTATTTCGTCACCATCTCGGTGCTCGGCATCATCCACATCGCCGGCTCGCCCTGGATCATCCTGGAGACGATCAACCCGCTCAACGCGGTCGAATTCTTCTTCTACGACGGCTGGAAGGCCTTCCTCGCCATGGGCTCCGTGGTGCTGGCGGTGACCGGGGCCGAGGCGCTCTATGCGGACATGGGCCATTTCGGCCGCAAGCCGATCGGCCTGTCCTGGCTGTTCTTCGTCATGCCCGCTTTGATGCTCAACTATATGGGCCAGGGCGCGATGGTCCTGGGCATGGACGCTGCGACGGCCGAGGCCACATTGCGGAACCCGTTCTTCTTCCTCGCACCCGAGGAGATGCGTCTCCCGCTCGTCATCCTCGCGACCTTCGCCACCATCATCGCCAGCCAGGCGGTGATCTCCGGCGCCTTCTCGGTGACCCAGCAGGCGATGCACCTGGGCTTCATCCCGCGCCTGCGCATCCAGCACACCAGCGCCAGCGCCGCCGGCCAGATCTACATTCCGGTGGTGAACTGGGCGCTGATGGTGATGGTCATCCTGCTGGTCCTGTTCTTCAAGAACTCGTCCAACCTCGCCGCCGCCTACGGGATCGCGGTGACGGGCGCGATGTTCATCGACACCTGCCTGCTCACCGTCCTGCTGTTCGCCCTGTGGAAGTGGAAGCCCTGGCAGGCGATCCCGGTGCTGGCGGTCTTCTTCCTGGTCGACATCGCCTATTTCGCGGCAAACCTGACCAAGGTGCCCGACGGCGGCTGGTTCCCGCTGCTGATCGGTTTCGTTGCCTTCACCATGCTCACCACCTGGGCCAAGGGCCGCAAGCTGATGATCAAGCGGATGAACGAGGCGGCGATGCCGGCCTCGATCTTCATCAAGTCCGCCGCCGCCAGCGCGACCCGGGTGCCCGGCACCGCCGTGTTCATGACCACCTCGGCCGACGGCATCCCCCATGCGCTGCTGCACAATCTCAAGCACAACAAGGTGTTGCACGAGCGCGTGCTGCTGCTGACCGTGAAGATCGAGGACGTGCCCTATGTCGAGGAGGAGAAGACCTTCCACCTCGACGAGCTCGGCCAGGGCTTCTACCGGCTGATCATCCGCTACGGCTTCATGCAGGAGACCAACGTCCCCGCGGCGCTCGCCCGGGTCGACAAATGCGGGCCGCAGATCAGGATGATGGAGACCAGCTTCTTCCTCGCCCGCCAGACCCTGATCACCAGTCCCAAGCCGGGCATGGCAGTGTGGCGGGAGAAGGTGTTCGCGTGGATGCTCCGCAACGCGGAAAGCGCGATGGAATTCTTCAGCCTGCCGCCGAACCGGGTCGTCGAGCTGGGCAGCCAGGTGGAGATTTGAGGCCGGCGCCGATCATCGTCACCGCCTTGTTCGGGCCCGGCGACGATGGCTGGCTCCAGCAATTGCGGCGCACCCATTATCCGGCCGAGCGCAACCGGGTGCCAGCGCACCTCACCTTGTTCCACCATCTGCCGCCGGGGATCGAGACGGAGCTTTCGGCGCGGCTCGCCGGGGCCGCCGCCGCGCCGCAGCCGCCGGCTATGCTCGCCGGGATCATCGACTTGGGGGAGGGGACGGCCTTTCGGGTCGAAAGCCCGGCGCTGGCCGCGCTCCGCGAGGAACTGGCCGCGGCCTTTCACGGCCTGCTGATCCCGCAGGACCTGGCGCCGTGGCGGCCGCATGTCACGATCCAGAACAAGGTCCCGCCCCGCGACGCGCGCGCGCTCCAGCAGCAGCTCGGGGCCACGTTCGAGCCGCGACCGCTGCTGATCCGGGCATTGGCGTCATGGCGCTATCTGGACGGCCCCTGGGAACGGCTGAAGGTACATCCGTTCCGCCGGTAAGGGGACACCCCGCTTCGGTGGTCCGGCGAAGGCCGGACTGTTGCGAGGAGAGCAGTCCGGCCTTCGCCAGACCACAAGGCCCCGCATCGCAGCGCTTCAGTCGACTTGGCCGACGCCGTCGCAGCTATAGTCGAAGGCGGCCAGCCCGGCCTCAAGATGGCCGCCGAGCAGCGGCATGTCGAGCAACTCGTCGACACGCTCGTCCGGCGACAGGTCGCCCGCCTCGGCGAAGGCGTCGTCCCATTCGCTCGAATCAAAGGTGCCGCGTCCGACCCAGGCGAGCGCCAGCACTTCGGCCAGCTGGTCGTCGGCCAGGTCGTCGAGGGTCGCCCGGACCTCTTCCTCCACGCCGTCGTTCAGCTCGTCCTCCAGCACGGAGAGCGTCCCGCCGCCCTCGCCATCGTCCCCGAAATCGTCGACATCGTCCGGATCCTGGTCCGGCTCGGCGGCGGGGACCTGCGCCTCCAGCTCCTTGGCGCGCAGGATCAGGCGGCAGATCGTCTCGAGCGGCGTCAGCAATTCCATCTGGTCTCTCCCTCCTCCCGAAACGACAGGCCGTCCGCCCGGTTCCGGGGGCTTGAAATCGGGACGCATCCGCGCCAGTTGACCCACCGCGCGGCGCTTTCTATAGCGCCGCCTCGCCCCGGGCATGCAATGGCCCGCACGATGGTAGGGCGGAGTAGCTCAGCTGGTTAGAGCAGCGGAATCATAATCCGCGTGTCGGGGGTTCAAGTCCCTCCTCCGCTACCATCGCTTTTCGTCAGGCCTTCCATCCCGCGCCGATGCGCCTATCTAGGCGCGATGCGCGTGATGCCCGCTCTCCTGGCCCTTGGCCTTCTCGCCGCCGCTCCGGCGGTGGGGCAGGGCAGTGCCGCGCCCGCGCAGGACGCCCCGGCCAATCCCTATCGCGGGCTGTTCACGCCCTGGGACGGCGCCAATCGCGAGTCGATGGATGCCGAGAGCCGCGCGCCCATCCAGGCGCCCGAGCCCGACGGCAGCGCCGTGCCCGCTTATTCGCCGCTCATGCCGCGCTCGCAGGCCGAGGCGATCGCGCTCGGCGCGCGCGTGGGGACGATGGTCCGCGCCGGCGATTGCGCCGGCGGGGAGCGGGTCGCGCGCGAGGCGGGCGATCTGGCCCTGGTCCGGGCCGTGCGCGAGCATTGCAGCCGCCCGCGCTGACCCTCGCTTCCCTCGGCCTCAGGAGTCGAGCCGCTCCAGATAGCCGCCCGCCCAAAGGCTGCGGATCAGCTCGTCCGGCTTGTCATGTTTGAGATCGGCGGCGGTGAAGGCGTCGCCTGACAGGGCGATGTCGAGCGCGTCGCCCTCCTCGGCCTGGAATTCGAGATCGCCGCCCGGGCCGATCAGGATCAGCTTGCCCTCGTCGTCCGCGACGTTCCAGGGCACGAAGCGCCGCCGGCGATAGCGGTCCTCGGGCCGGGCCTTGGCCGAGGCCGAGATCACGCCTGATACGTTGGGCCGGCGCCCGCGCACGAAATTGTCGGCCAGCAGGTCGAAGGCGCTGTCCATCCCGGCCTCTTCCGAGATCTGTTTGATCAACGTGTCGAAATGCGCCCGCGCCTTCTCCCGGTCGAAATCGCGCTGCGCATAGCCGGCGGGCAGCGAGCGGCGGAAGTCCGGCGAGTTCAGCGCCAGCTCCGAGACCGCCTCGAGCATCAGGTCGGCCCATGTCTTGGTGATCATGCCGACGGTGATGTGCAGCGAGGGCTCCTCACCCACATTCTGGGCGTCGTGCATGATGCCGCGCGGCAGATAGAGACAGTCGCCCGCGTTGAGCGTGAATTCCTGGGTGACCTCGCCGGGCTCGTAGCGGCCGACTTCGAAGCGTTCGCCCCGGAAGGGAGTCACCACCGGCGTTCCGTAGATCTTCCAGGCCTTGGATCCGGAAATCTGCATCACGAACACGTCGTGATTGTCGTAATGCGGCGGGAAGCCTTGGTTGGCGGCGCCGTCCTCGAACACCTGCGGCGTCAGGTAGATGTTGGTCTGCATGTGGCAGGTCAGGACCTCCTCCAGCGCCCGGCAGAACTCGCCGAGGTTGAAGATCGAATCGTGCAGCTGCGGCAGGATGATGGTCGCGCCGTTCAGATATTCCTCGGCGACGATCGCCCGGCTGATCCGTCCGTCCTCGGCGATATAGTCGTCGCGCTCGATCCGGTTGCGATGGTTGGTGAGATCGACCAGCCCTTCGCGCAGGTCCGCCGAGTTGATGAAATGGTCGACGCTGTCGAGCGTCAGCAGGTCGGCATAGCGGTCCGGCTCGTTGCGGATGTTGATGAGCGGCTTCTGCTCGTAATAATTTTCCAGGAAGTCCTCGGGCGTGACCGGCGCGATCAGGAAGCCCAGCGCATCCTCTTCCCAGCGGGGCGAACCGCCCGCCTCGGCCTTGAATTGTCCCGCACGCAACGCTTTCGTCATGTCAGCCTCTCCCCAGGGAGCGGCGACTGTATCGGCGGCCCGGCGGGGGAGGAAGCGCTTATTTGCCGCCGGGCGGGACGGCGGCGGGCGGCTCGGGCCGATAAGGTTCGAGCGCGGTTTCGAGCAGGCGAAGCGTCGCCGTGGCCGGCGCGGTCAGCCTTTTCTGCTCGAGCGACTCGCGAAAGGCGGCAAGGACGGCGCGCGCGGCCGCCGCCAGCAGCAGCTCGCGCGGCGCGAAGCCGGGCGGGTCGGGCGCCTCCGGCCTCACCGCCCGGCTTCTTCGGGCCGGGTCGGCGGCCGGGGGACGTGCGTCAGCATCGTCTGGCCGGAACGAAATCTGACGCGCCGCAATTGAACGGCGAAGAAAGCCTCGGCATAGTTAGGGTCCGAAAAGGATGAATCCGCCTATCTAATTCACCGCTTTCCACGCAATAGTCAAGCAGGACTTTTCAAAAGAGATGAGTTTTGGCACGCGCCTCGCGGAAGAACGCAAAAGGCTTGGCCTCAAACAGGCCGAGTTCGCCGATCTGGTCGGGACGGATGTGCCGAAACAGAGCCTCTACGAAAATGACCGGCGCGAATTGCGCGCCGATTATCTTGCCCGGCTCGCCAATGCCGAGGTGGATATTGTCTATGTGCTGACCGGCAAGCGCAGCGAGGGCGACTGGCTCGAGGAAGGACCGAGCGAGCTCCTGTCCTGCTACCTGTCGCTGCCGCCCGAGATGAGGGAGGCGCTGGAAGGGCTGGCCCGCTCGCTCCGCGACCAGTTCAGCCGCGCACACGGCGCCCCTACCTTGCACGCGCGCCGGAGCGATTACCGGCCAGGGGAAGGGAAGCGCTAGCGTCTGTAATCCTCCCCTGAATCGGGAGGACAGGGTCAGGCGTCCGCCTTGTCCGGGATGACCCCGCGGCGGATCTGGTCGAGCTCGATGCTCTCGAACAGGGCCTTGAAATTGCCCTCGCCGAAGCCCTCATTGCCCTTGCGCTGGATGATCTCGAAGAAGATCGGACCGACCATATTCTCGGTGAAGATCTGCAGCAGCAGCCCCTCGCCGGTCTCGGGCGAGCCGTCGATCAGGATGCGGCGCTTGCGCATCTCCTCGATCGAATGGCCGTGGCCGGGGACGCGCTTGTCGATCATGTCGTAATAGGTGTCGGGGCTGTCCTGGAAACGAATGCCGTTGGCCCGCAGTGCATCGACGGTGGCGAAGATGTCGTCGGTGGCCAGCGCCAGATGCTGGATGCCTTCGCCCTTGTAGTCCTTGATGAACTCCTCGATCTGGCTGTGCTCGTCCTGGCTCTCGTTGAGCGGGATGCGGATCTTGTCGTCGGGGGCGGTCATCGCCTTGGAGAAGAGCCCAGTCTGCTTCCCCTCGATGTCGAAATAGCGGATCTCGCGGAAGTTGAAGATGCGCTCGTAATAATCCGCCCAATAGGCCATCCGGCCGCGGCGCAGATTGTGGGTGAGATGATCGAGCGTATGCAGGCCGACATTGTTGTCCTGCGCGCTCGCGCCCTCGACCGGCTCGAAATCGATGTCGTAGATGGTCGCCGAGCCGCGCTTGTCGACCAGGTAGAGATTGGCGCCGCCAATGCCCTCGATCGCCGGCAGGTTGAGCTCGCCCGGGCCGGCCTTGCCCTCGACCGCCACGGCGCCGCGCTCGACGGCGAGCTTCAGCGCCTTGCCCGAATCGGCGACCCGGAAGGCCATGGCATTGGCGGACGGCCCATGCTCCTCGCGGAAGCCCGCGACCTGGCCGGTCGGCTCCATGTTGAGGAGGAAATTGATGTCGCCCTGCGTGTAGCGCCGCACGTTCTTGGAACGGTGATTGGCGACATGGGTGAAGCCCATGGCGGTGAACAGATCGGCCAGAGCCTCTGGCTCCGGGCCGGTGAACTCGACGAACTCGAAGCCGTCGAGGCCGAGAGGATTGTCTTGGGCGGTCATGATATCGGATCTCGCTCAGGATAGCTGAATGGCGCGGCTCATATCAGCGGCCACGAGTCCCGGCAAATCGGCCATTGCGCGGCGGGGAAGGGGCTCCTAACTCGCTTGGATGACCGCGACCCACTCCTCCCGCATGATCATCCTCGGCTCCGGCCCCGCCGGGCTGACCGCCGCCATCTACGCCGCCCGCGCCGGTCTCGCGCCGATCGTGGTGCAGGGCATCCAGCCCGGCGGCCAGCTCACCATCACCACGGACGTCGAGAATTATCCCGGCTTCGCGGACGTCATCCAGGGCCCGTGGCTGATGGAGCAGATGCAGAAGCAGGCCGAGCATGTCGGCACGAAGATGGAATGGGACCATATCTCCAAGGTGGACCTCACCCAGCGCCCGTTCCGGCTCGAGGGCGACAGCGGCACCGTCTATCTGGGCGATACCCTGGTGATCGCCACCGGCGCCCAGGCACGCTGGCTGAACATCCCGACCGAGGAGCATATGAAGGGCAAGGGCGTCAGCGCCTGCGCGACTTGCGACGGCTTCTTCTACCGGGGCAAGAAGGTGATCGTGATCGGCGGCGGCAACACCGCGGTCGAGGAAGCGCTCTACATGACCAATCACAGCCAGGACGTCACCCTGGTCCACCGCCGGGATTCACTGCGGGCCGAGAAAATCCTGCAGCAGCGGCTGTTCGCCCATCCCAACATCAACGTCCGCTGGAACAGCGAGGTCGCCCAGTTCGTCGCCGGCGGCACGCCCGAGACCCTCGTCGCGGTCGACCTGCGCGACACGCGGACCGGCGAGATCGAGCGTGTCGACACGGAGGGCGCTTTCGTCGCCATCGGCCATTCGCCCGCCACCGAGCTGTTCCGCGGCCATCTCGACCTGGACGACGACAATTATATCCGGGTCGAGACGGGCACGACCCGCACCTCGGTGCCCGGCGTGTTCGCCTGCGGGGACGTGATGGACAAGACCTACCGCCAGGCGGTCACCGCGGCGGGGACGGGCTGCATGGCCGCGCTCGATGCGGAGAAGTTCCTGGCCGAGGCGGATTTCGAGGCGGTGGAGCCGGCGCTTCAGGACGCCTGAGCGGCGTCTTCCTCGAGCTCCGCAAGCGCCACCTCGACCGTCGCGAGCAGCATCGCGTCGTCCCCGGGGCGGGCGAAGGTGTGCGAATCGGTCTCGATCACCTGCGTCGCCCGGATCAGGCCCTCCCAGGGCCAGGCGCGGATCTCGGCATCGGCCGCGATCGCCGTATTGTCGCCATGGCAGAGGATCACCTCGGCCGGCAGGCGGTGGCGCAGCAGGGCCTGGGCGACGTCGTTCGACAGATTCTCGGGCTTGCGGCGGGAGAAGAGCCGGCGGATGCCGCCCCATAATTTCCGGAAATTGACCGCGCCGGTCAGCAGCCGCTTCCAGCCGTCCCAGCTCAGCAGCCGCTTGCGGTAATGCGCGCGGACGGCGGCGGGGGCAGGGGCGCCCTCCTCCGCCTCGACCAGCCAGGGATTGGCGAGGATCAGCCCGTCGAGGCCGGCCCCGTCGCCGTGGAGCGCGATCGCGGTGGCGCCGTCGCAGAGCCCGAAGCCGACGACCCGCTCAAGCCCGGGAAGCTCCCTGCGGAATGCCTCGGCAGCGGCGCGCAAGTCCGGGCCGCTGCCCCTGAAGCCGGGGTCGACACCCTCGCTGTCGCCGACCCCCCGCCGGTCATAGCGAAAACAGGGATAGCCCTTTTCCGCCAGCGCCTTGGCGAGCCTTTCATACATGCGGTGCGAGCCGATCCGGGTCTGGCTGCCGCCGATGACGAGCAGCAGGCCGGTCGTGCCCTCCGCCGCGTCCAGGCTGCCCGCGAGCGTCGCGTCGCCGCAGGGAAAGGCGGTCAGCCGGCGCATGCGCGGCTCCATGCGGCGAGATCGGCGGCCAGGGCCTCGGCCAGGACATCCGAGGTGCCGGGTTCGGACCGGCGCCACAAAGCGGGGCCGTCCACCTTCAGGTCGGCCGCCTGCGCGTCGGTCGCCAGGCGGACGGTGCGCAGCGGCGACACCTCCGCCTGCGTCGCGCCGGCGAGCCCGGCCTTCAGCGCGTCGCCCGGCGCATAGCCGGCCCATTCGACGCCGGCGAGGCCGGCCCGGACCATGTCCCGCTGCAGCGCCAGGCCGTCGACCGGGGCGAAGCGCCACCAGCCCCGCGCCACCGCCCCGTCGTCGAGCAGGGCTCCGCCGCGCAGGCTGGCCATCAAGGGTTTCCCGGCCTTTTCGCTGACATGGGACGCCGCGGCGATGACGTCATGACGCCAGTCGCTCCACGCCACGTCGCGCAGATCACGCTCGCTCTCGCCGGTGCCGGTCAGATCCGGCAGCCAGCAGCCGAACCCCTCCGCCGCGAGCGCGCGCATGGTCGCCGCGAGCAGGGCGCGGGTCCGGTTCATTTCCTCGAAGAGGGGCGGGACGAAGAGGATGGCGGGTGCGTCCTCCGCCCCGATCCGCATCAGCCATTCCTGCCGGCCGCCGCTCTCGAAGCGGGCGAAGGCGAGGGCCGCGGCCATGTTCAGGTGAGCGCCTTGGCCCGGGCGAAGCTGAGCAGGGCGCCGAACGTCTCCATCATGTCGGCGTCCACCTCATGGTCCTCGATCAGGATGCCGAGCCGTTCCTCCAGCTCGGTGAGCAGGCCGGCGACGGCCATCGAATCAAATTCGGGCAGGGCGCCGAAGAGCGGCGTCTCCTCGCGGAAGGCGGCGACGCGGGCGGGGTCCAGCCCCAGCACGTCGGCCAGCACGGCCCGCAACGTCGTCTCGACCTCGATCTCGTCATTCGGCGCGGCGGCCATAGTGCCTCTTCCTCAAGCGAATGAGGGCGGACTAACCGTTGCGGAGCCGCCCGGCAAGCGCCCGCACCGAACCGGCGAGGCCGCGGAGCGTACCGGGATTGAACGCCTGGAGCCGCCAGAGCGGCCGCCGCTCGTCCATCCAGTCTTTCTTGTAGGCGTCGTCGCCGGTGCCATAGTCGATGACCAGCACCCGGTCTTCGTCGATCGCCCGGCGGAACATCGCCTCGCCGAGGATGGTGCCCGGCGAGAGCTCCTTCGCGTCCTCGCGATAGGCGAGCTTGTGGATCGTCGCCTCGCCATTCTCCACCAGCCAGAGCTGTACCGCCAGCGGTTTGCCGTCCTTGCGCGCGACGCCCAGTCGCAAGGTTCCGGCGTCGCCCTCCTGCTCCGCCAGAGCGCGCAGGAAGGGGAAGGAGCCTTCCTCCGGCTTCCAGCTCGCCCGATAGACCTCCTCGTAGGCGGTCCAGGCGCCCGCATCGAAGCGGTCGAAAATCTCGATCTCGAGCGCCGCCGTCTTCGCCTTGCGCTTCGCCGTGCTGCGCAGCTGGCCCGGGCGCCTGGCCCAATAAGCGGCGAAATCCCGGCCCTCGGTTTTCGCCCGCCAATTGCCGGTCTTCTCGCTCAGCCGCACGTGCCAGCCCGCCTTTCGAAACGCGGCGGCGAGCGGCTCCGGATCCTCGATCGGCGCCAGCTCCAGCGTGGCGAGGCCGCTCCTGCGGATGGCGGCGAGCAACGGCGTCATGACGTCACTGTCGCCTATCCCGTTGAATCGCAGGCTGTACCAGGCGGCGTAGGCCTGCGCCTGCCTGTCCTGGACGGCGAGAAACAGCCAGGCGGCCCTGTCGCCCTCACGGGCGCGCCAGACGGCCAGTCTGCCCGCCGGCGGCACATGGTCGTGGATGAGGCGAAACCAGGCGAGCCGGTCGTAGAGGCTGGCCTGGCGCGCGCGGTCCAGCGCACCGGCGGCGTCTTCGGCCACGGCGTCCAGATCGTCGAAACAGGCGATGTTAACCGTCACGCTTTATGCCCCTTCGGCGTCGCCCTATCATGCCGTCCTTTAAGCAGGAATGAAGTTGACCGCTCCCGATCCGATCCCGCTGCCGCTCGACCATCTCGCCCTGCGCGGCGCCCCCGAAGCGCCGGCGCTGCTGACGCGCGAAGGCGCGCTCGATTATGCCGGGCTGGAACGGGCCGTCGGCGCCATGGCCGCGGCGTTGCAGGCGAAGGGCCTCAGGCATGGCGACCGGGTTGCCTCCTGGCTTCCCAAGAACCGGATTACGAGCCTGCTGCCTTTGGCCGCAGCCCGCGCCGGCCTCGTCCACGTGCCCGTCAATCCGCTGCTGAAGCGCATGCAGGTCGCCCATATCCTCGCCGACAGCGGCGCTGGCCTGCTGATCAGCGGCACGGCGCGGCTCGCTACGCTGGAGGAGGGCGATGTCGCCTGTCCGGTCCTCGACGAGGCGGCGGCGAGCGCCCTGTTCGACCATCCGGACGCGCTCGGCCCCTCCAGCCACGACCCGGACGACCTCGCCGCCCTGCTCTACACGTCCGGCTCGACCGGCCGTCCCAAGGGCGTGATGCTGAGCCACGCCAATATGTGGCTCGGCGCGATCAGCGTGGCCCATTATCTGCGCCTCACCGCCGAGGACCGCACCCTGGCGGTGCTCCCGCTCAGCTTCGACTATGGCCAGAACCAATTGCTCTCCACCTGGGCGGCGGGCGGCGCGGTGGTGCCGCTCGACTATCTCACCGCCAAGGATGTGATTCGCGCGCTGGAGCGCAATAGGATCAGTACCTTGGCCGGCGTTCCTCCGCTCTGGGTGCAACTGATCGAGGCGCCGTGGCCGCCGGACGCCGCGCTGTCGCTGCGCCGGCTGACCAATAGCGGCGGCAAGCTGGCGCCCTCGGTGATCCGCCGGATGCGCGAGGTCTTCCCGGCCGCGGACGTCTATTCGATGTACGGGCTGACCGAGGCCTTCCGCTCCACCTATCTCGAGCCCGCCTTGCTCGACGCCCATCCCGATTCGATGGGCACGGCCATTCCCTTCGCCGAGATCATGGTGGTCGACGCGGATGGGAGGGACGCGGCGGAGGGCGAGCTGGTCCATGCCGGACCTCTGGTCGCCAAGGGCTATTGGCGGGATCCTGCGCGCACCGCCGAGCGCTTCAAGCCGGCGCCGGCGGGGTCGGCCTATGGCGGCATGGCCGTCTTCTCGGGAGACCGGGTGCGCCGCGATCCGCAAGGATTGCTTTATTTCGTCGGCCGCGAGGACGGGATGATCAAGACCTCGGGCAATCGCGTCAGTCCGACGGAGGTCGAGGAGGCGGCGGTCGCTTCCGGCCTGATCCACGAAGCGGTTGCTTTGGGCTATCCCGACGACCGGCTGGGCGAGGGGATCGCCCTGATCGTCCGCCCGGACCGCAGCGCGGAGGAGGACGCGTTCAGAGCATTTCTGAAGAAGCAGCTGCCCAATTTCATGCAGCCCGGACGGATCCTCTGGCGCGACGAACTGCCGCGCAGCCCGAACGGCAAGCTTGACCGCAACCTCCTGAAAGACGAGCTGAACGCATGACCAAGCCCATGGGCCCGATCCCCGCCGGCTTCGCGGCGGACGCGGACGACATGCTGCTGATCGGCGGCCGGCGCGCCGACGCGCTCGTCGACGAGGCGGGGACCACGCCGCTGTTCGTCTACGACTTGGCCCTGATCGACGCCAAGGTCGCCCGCTTCCGCGCCGCCTTTCCGGGCGTGCATCTGCATTATGCCATCAAGGCAAACACTTATCAGCCCTTGCTCGATCATGTTGCAAGACAGGTGGACGGGCTCGACATCGCCTCGGTGGGCGAGATGGACTTCGCTCTGGAGTCGCGCACGCCGGCCGGCCGGATCAGCTTCGCCGGCCCCGGCAAGCGCGACGGCGAATTGTCCGAGGCGATCCAGAACGGGATCACGCTCAATGCCGAATCCGAGGGCGAGGTCGAGCGCGCGCTCAGCATCGCGCGCAAGGTCGGCAAAAGGCCGCGGCTCGCGGTGCGGGTGAACCCGGATTTCGAGATCAAGGGTTCGGGCATGCGCATGGGCGGCGGCGCCAAGCCGTTCGGGGTCGATGCGGCGCGCGTGCCGGCGCTCGTCCGGCGCATCGTCGACAGCGGCGCGGAATGGCGCGGCTTCCACATCTTCGCCGGCTCCCAGGCGCTCGATGCCGACGCGCTGATCGAGGCGCAGGCCGCGACGCTCGCGCTCGCCGCCCAACTCTCGGAAGAGGCGGGCGCCGCCCCGCCGCTGGTCAATCTGGGCGGCGGCTTCGGCATCCCGCATTTCCACGGCGAGCAGCCGCTCGACATCGAGAAGGTCGGCATTGCGCTCGGCGAGGGGCTCGCGGCCCGCGCTCCGATCCTGAAGAACAGCCGGTTCGCGATCGAGCTCGGCCGCTGGCTGGTCGGCGAATGCGGCGTCTACCTGACCCGGATCGTCGACCGGAAGGTCAGCCACGGCAAGACCTTCCTGATCGTCGACGGCGGCCTCCACCACCAGCTCGCCGCCTCCGGCAATTTCGGCCAGGTGGTGCGGCGCAACTATCCCGCCGCGATCGCTACCCGGTTCGGCGCCGCGCCCGCCGAGGAGGTCAGCATCGTCGGCTGCCTCTGCACGCCGCTCGACCGGCTGGCCGATGACGTCATGGCGCCGCGTGCCGAGGCGGGCGATCTGGTCGCGGTGTTCCTCGCCGGGGCCTACGGCCTCTCGGCAAGCCCGCAGGCCTTTCTCACCCAGCAGCCGGCGCTGGAGACGGTCCTGAACGGGCGCCGTTAACGCCCGCGTCCCGCAAAGTCCCGATCCGGGACAGCGCCCGCGGGCGCCTTGTTCCTAACGTTAATTTTACCTCTTGGCCGCATAGCAAGCCGACGTCCCGCGCCCCGCATCCCCTTTGGGGACGCCCGGCACAGGGGATCGGAGCGAGTGAAGAGGGTCAGATGATGCGCGTATCCGCCAGGTTCTTCGCCAGTCTTGCCGCCTCGGCAAGCATGGTCGCGCTGTCGGGCTGCGGCGGTGGCGCGCGCAGCGGGCTCAGCCTGCCGCCGGCCGCCTCGGCGTCCGACGCCGGCACCTCGCAGGTCAGCGAAAACTACATCATCGGCCCGCTCGACGAGATCACCATCTTCGTCTGGCGCAACCCCGAGCTCGGCGCCGCCGTGCAGGTCCGCCCGGACGGCCGCATCACCACCCCCCTGATCAGCGACATGGTCGCCGCCGGCAAGACCCCGGCCCAGCTCGCGGACGATATTCGCGGCGCGCTCAACCGCTACATCAACGACCCGCAGGTTTCGGTGATCCTGAACCGGCCCCAGGGCACGTTCAGCCAGCAGATCCGCATCGTCGGCGCCACCGAGCGCCCGGCGGCTCTGCCCTATCGCGCCAACATGACCCTGCTCGACGCGCTGATCGCGGTCGGCGGCCTGTCCGAATATGCCGCCGGCAACCGGGCCCGGCTGATCCGCGCCGACCGCGCGACCGGGCAGCAGCGCGAATATGACCTGCGCATCGCCGACCTGCTCCGGCGCGGCGACATCCGCGCCAATGTCCGGCTCGAGCCGGGTGACGTCATCATCATCCCCGAAAGCATGTTCTGACGCCGCCAGCCCCGAGGTCACGCAAGGACGCCGAATAATCGATGGACGGACTCTATTCCCAGATCAGGATCGCCCTGCACCAGGTGTGGCGCCGCCGCTGGCTCGCGGCCGGCGTCGCCTGGGGCGTGGCCGTGCTCGGCTGGCTGGTCATCGCCCTGATCCCGAACAGCTACGAGGCCAAGGCCCGCCTGTTCGTGCAGCAGCAATCGATCCTGCCCAATGTCGCCGGCACCCCTATCGAGGACCGCAACGCGCAGATGCTGCGCCTGAAGCAGACCCTGGTCTCCAACGAGAATCTGGTCCGCGTCGTCCGCCGCACCGATCTCAACAGCCTCGTCGCCAGCGACCGGGACCTGTCCTCGGTCGTCTCGGCGCTGCGCACCCGGATCACGGTCACCCAGCAGCCCGACGGCGGCCTGGAGATCAAGGCGAGCTCGAACATCTCCGGCTTCTCCAACGCCCAGAATGCGCGCACGGCCGCCGGCACCGTGCAGGGGCTGATCGACGCCTTCCAGGAACAGAATATGTCGGGCGACCGGCGCGAGACCGGCCAGGGCCTGCAGGTGCTGGACGAGGAGCTGCGCCGCCGCGAGGTTGCTCTGCGCGAGGCGCAGCAGCGCGTCGTCGAGTTCGAGCAGCGTTTCATGGGCACCTTGCCCGGCACCGGCACGCTCAGCGACCGGATGAATGCCGCGCGCACCGAAATGTCCAGCCTGGAGCAGCAGATCGCCGCCGCCCAGGCCTCGCTCAACGCGATGCGCGGGCAGCTCGCCGCGACGCCCGCGACGATCCAGGGCGTCGGCGGCGAGAATAGCGGCACCGCGACCGGGCAGATCGCCCAGCTCAATGGCCAGATCGCGCAGAACCTCGCCCGCGGCTGGACCGAATCGCATCCGGACATCATCGCCGCCCGCGCCCAGATCGCGCGCCTGCGCCCCTATGCGGCGGCGGAAGGCCGCTCCGGCAATACGGGCGGCATGTCCAATCCCTCCTACGTCTCGCTGCGCGCGATGATGGCGGAGCGCGAGGCTCAGCTCGGCGCCGCCACCGCGCGCCGCAACCAGCTGCAGGCGGATCTCGCCCAGCTCTCGTCGCGCCAGTCGACCGAGCCCAGCCTGGCCGCCCAGCAGGGCCAGCTGCAGAGCGACTATACCACGCTGAAGCAGCAATATGACCAGCTGCTCGCCAATCGCGAGCAGGTGCGCCTGCGCGGCGACATCAACAGCCGGACGAGCCCGCTCAGCATCAACGTCGTCGAGCCGCCGAGCGTGCCCGGCGCGCCCGCGGCGCCGAACCGGCCGCTTTTCCTGACCCTGGTGCTGATCGTCGCGTTCGGCGCCGGCATCGCCGCGGCCTTCGTCGCCGGCCAGCTGCAGACCACCTTCCCGACCGCCCAGCGCCTGATCCAGGTCACCGGCCTCAAGGTCATGGGCACGGTCAGCGAGGTGGTGGGCGCGGCCGAGCGGAGCCGCCGGCGCAAGAAGCTCGTCCTGCTCGGCGGCACCGTCGCCGCCCTGGGCGGGGCCTGGATCGTGCTGATGCTGGTCGAATTTTGGCAGCGCAGCGGCGTGGCGTGAGGAGCGAGATGGCCAAGCATATTCCCCAGTCGCTGCTCGAACGCGCCGCAGAGATGTACGATCTCGGTTCGGTCCTGCGCGCGCCTGCCCCGGCGCCCACGCCAGCGCCCGTTCCGGTCGAGGACCATGGTCCCGTGCCTGAGCCCGCCCCGGAGCCTGTCGCCGCGCCTGAACTCGTCGTCACGCCCGTGCCCGAACCGGCACCGGTCGCCGTCGAGTCGCCCAAGCCCGTCCCGGCCCCGGAGCCGGTGCGCCCGGTCTTCGCCGCGCCCGCGCCGCGCGCGCCGGCCGAGCCCGCGGGCGAGGTTGCCGAGATCAACCGCGACGTGCTCGCCGCCAACGGCTTCATCGTGCCGGGCGCGCAAATGACTCCGCTGGCGGAGGAGTTCCGCCTGCTCAAGCGCCAG
>Ga0335075_10003883_pt1 | contig 23459 bp, 23 predicted proteins | sample Lox_Sample_24_FD_206723 | JGI IMG/M metagenome (GOLD analysis project Ga0335075, IMG submission 206723) | Soil microbial communities from Loxahatchee National Wildlife Refuge, Florida, United States - Lox_Sample_2.4 | ecosystem: Environmental > Terrestrial > Soil > Wetlands | place: USA...
ACGCCGTCATGCACCTCATCAACGAGGACAGGCGGATTGCTGCCAGCTGCGTCCTCACCTCGGGGCTCGACCCGGTCGAGCGAGACCGCGGCCCAGAACACGGAGAGACCAGCCCGGCCCTCTGACCGCCGCGCTCACGGACGCGTGGCAGGATTCGATGGCCAGCCGTTCACCGGGGCTGGCATGACCGGCGCCTGTTCGCGGCCAGCCGATCTCCATGGAGGCAAAGGAGCAAGCCATGACTGAAGAAAACCTTGCCGGGCCCGTGCTGTTCTGCTTCGACGGTTCTCAGGGATCGCGGGGCGCTTTGAAAGCAGCAGGGCAGCTGGTCGAGCGGCCGGTGGAAGCGGTGGTGCTGACCGTATGGGAAACGATCGAGACCCAGCTAGCCCTGGCCGGCGGTTTCGCGGTCGGCATCCCGCTTGACAGCGCCGACCTCGACGCTGAAGAGGAAGCCTCGGCCAGGTCCATAGCGGAAGAAGGAGCGCTCCGAGCGTCCGAGCATGGCTATAAAGCAGCACCAATGGTGAGGCAGTCGTACCAGGGGGTTGTCAAGACCATTCTGGAGACCGCCGACGAGCTTTCGGCGCGCCTGATCGTGTGCGGTCAGCGAGGGCGCGGCACCCTGCGGACGGCGCTGCTGGGCAGCGTCTCTCATGCTCTGGCCTCGCATACCCGGCGCCCGGTACTCATCGCGCCAGAAATTGAAGCCGACGGTAAGTGACGACAACGATGAACTCCGGCAGCCGGTCTCAGGCGGCCGAGCGCTCACGGAGCGGGCGGCGGCGCAGTTCTGCTTTCTGGATGGCTGGCGGCACGTAGGCCTGGTCGAGGGTGCCGACGTCGGTTCCGGGCGGGACGATCTCATCGATCCGGTCGAGGACATCGTCGGAAAGGACGACGTCCACCCCCGAGAGAAGGTCGTCGAGTTGCTCCATGGTGCGGGCGCCGAGCAGCGCGCAAGTGACACCCGGATGCGAGATCGCGAACGCCATCGCGAGGTGGGGCATCGACAGCCCGGCTTCCTTGGCGAGCGGGATTAGCCGCTCCACGGCGTCCAGACGCTGCTCATCTCTGAACGCCGTGAAGAATTTCGCGCGGGTGACATCGTTGTCTTGCCCTCGCCGGACCCGGCCGGTGAGCATGCCCTGACCAAGTGGTCCCCAGGCAAGAATGCCCATTCCGTACTGCTGCGCGACCGGAAGGACTTCACGCTCGATGCCGCGGCTCAGGATCGAGTACGGGGGCTGCTCCGTCCGGAACCGCTCCAAGCCGCGCCGTTCTGCCGCCCAGTGCGCCTCCACGAGGTTCGATGCCGGCATCGTCGAGGACCCGAACGCGCGGACCTTGCCACTGCGGACGAGGTCGGTCAGCACGGAAAGCGTTTCCTCGATATCGGTGTCGGGATCGGGGCGCTGGATCTGATACACGTCGAGGTGGTCAGTCTGGAGGCGCCGCAGTGAGTTCTCGACTGCCGTCATGATCCACCGCCGGGACGCGCCCTGCTGGTTCGGGTCGGCCCCCATTGGGCGGCTGACCTTGGTCGTGAGCACCACGTTGTCACGGCGGCCGTTAAGTGCCCGACCGACAACCTCCTCTGGTCCGTCGGTGACCGGGCCGAACGCGCGTTTCGCGGCCTCGATTGCGGCCTGTGCTTCCTTGAGGCCCGCCATCGCGTACGACCCGATGATCTCTCCCGCGGACATGGTCTTCCATCTGTGCCTGCTGGATCTGACCAGCGATCCGGCTCTTTCCGAGGTCGGCCGGCTTCTGCTTACCCCTGACCGGACATGCCCGAAGGAAGTATCGGGCTGCCTCATGGCCCGCGAGGCCCGCGAGCATTCCGAGCTGGTCGGCCTGCTGGCCGACGGCATGGTGAGCGCAGCGGATCACCTGCTCCGGCTTCATCTCTCCCGGCTATCAGCCGGCCGGCCAGCGTCCGCGCGGCCGGCCGAGCCCGAGTCCATCAGCGCCGCGGGGGCATGAATTGGCCATGCGGATAGCTCCTGGTGAACCGGCACCGACCGTCGCGGAGGCTAACCTCAATGCTTTCCTGCGCCAGCGAGCCGATGTGCCCATGCCATGCTCTGCCGCCTTGGTCAGCTCGCTGAGCCGACTGCGGGGATCAGACGATCCGGTCGTGACGTTCGGCCGCCTGCCGGAGGCATGCGTTCCGGACTTCTCCGACGGGTGCCAGGTCGAGCTCTCTGACGGGACGAAGTCCCTCAGGGTCGGACTGGATTGTCCACGTGCCCGCAGCCCTGAAGGACCTCGCAGTGGCGAAGGAATCCTCCATGAACTGGGTGTATACGACCTTCCCGTCCTTGACCTTGGCCAGCACTGCGAACGGGGAGGTGACCTCCTTGCCGAGGACGGCGGAGGTGTAGGTGAACCGGCCGAAGGCGGCGACGCGGCTGTCGTTGCCGAAGGTGTCGAGAATCTCGAAGTTGTTGATCTTCCAGAAACGGCTGACGTCGGTGAAAGTCTGCAGCAGAGCGCTGGCGCCATGGCCCGTGCCGCACCAGGGCATGATCAGCTTCAGGTCAGGATCGTCAAAGTTGAGCGAGACATAGACGGAGTCGGCCGCGACCAGTTCACGCACTACCTCTGGATTCGCGGGATCGGCCAGCAACCGGCGAACGATGTCAACGGGAGTGTCGGCCATCGGTTCCTCCCCGGGTAGATTGGATTGCTTCCCGCGCTTATGCTTCCTATAATATAGCTTCTATAGAAGCTTGTTACCGGCCCGAGCAAGGCTTAACTCAGCTCACCAGGGAGGCCGCGAACGTGACGACCATCGGAATCATCGGCAGCGGGCATGTGGGCAGCAACCTGGCCCGCGCGGCCATTAACCACGGCTACAACGTCGTGCTGAGCAACTCGCAAGGACCGGGCTCACTTGCGGAGCTGATAAGCAGCCTCGGGCCAACGGCGCGGGCGGTGAGTCCCGCCGAGGCTGCGGCCGCGGCTGACTTCGCCATCGTGGCGATCCCGGTCACCACGATCGACCAGCTCCCGGCGGACCCGCTGGCCGGGAAAGTCGTGCTGGCCACGATCAACTACTTCCCGCAGCGGGACGGCCATATCACGGCGATCGATGACGGCACTACGACGGCGCCCGGGCTCCTGCAGGCGCACCTGCCCAAAAGCAGTGTCGTTCGCGCATTCAGCATGATTGACGCTGCTGAGATGTCCGGCGATGGCCACCCGAAGGGCGATCCGAAGCGCCGCGCGCTGGCGCTCGCCGGCGACGACGAGGCTGCCAAGCAGCTGGTCGTCCGGTTGTATGACGAGTTCGGCTTCGACGCCGTAGACCTTGGCCCGCTGGCGGAGAGCTGGCGGGTGGACCCCGGTCAGCCGGGCTTCGTGACGCGCCAGAACCTGACCGAGCTTACGGCCAACGCGGCGAACGCGAAGCGCCCCGCGTCAGATGCGTAAGGCCCGCAAGTGGGTGGCCATCGACTTCGGGGGGCCTGAGGTCCTCCGCAGCATCGACGTCGAGGTGCCTGCACCGCGACCTGGCCAGGTCACTATCGAGGTCGTGGCCGGGGGCATGAACCCGGCCGACGCCAAGCACATCGCCCCGGGCCAGGACCGCAAGGTGCTTCCGCTCGGTCTCGGCTACGAAGTTGCCGGAGTCGTGATCGAGGTCGGCGCCGAATCTAGCCCGGCGAGTGTGAGTGACGAGGTCATCGCGGCGCTTGTGACGGGCGGATACGCAACCGCGATGACGGTGCCGGTGACGGACGTGTTCGCGAAACCGAAGACTCTGAGCTTTCCGCAAGCCGCCAACCTCATGATGGTGGGAACAACTGCGGCTGACCTCCTGCACGTTTCGGGCGCAGCGAGTGGGGACACGGTCCTGCTGCACGGCGCCGCCGGCGCGGTCGGCACCAGCGTCCTGCAGCAGGCCCGCGTCCTCGGTGTGCGGGTTGTCGGCACTGCCAGTGCGGCTAACTTCGACCTGGTACGCGAGTTCAGCGGCATCCCGGTCCAGTACGGGCCGGGCTTGCTTGAGCGGGTCCGCGCGGCGGCACCGGGCGGCGTTACCGCTGCCCTCGACACAGTCGGCAGCGAGGAAGCAGGCGACGTCTCCCTGGCGCTGGTCGCGGACCGGACCCGCGTCGTCACGATTGCGGCTGCCGCCCGGGCCAAGTCCGATGGTTACGTGTTCGTTGGCGCGTCTAACCCTGCTAGCGGTCCGTTCCGGGCCCAGGCGAGAAGTCGTATCGTCGCGCTCGCCGCCTCGGGAGAACTCACGGTTCCCATGGCGCAGACGTTCGCCTTCGACGATGCCCCGGCGGCGTTCGCGAGCCTCATCGGCCCGCATCCAGCCGGCAAGCTGGCCCTGGTCAACGAGAAGGGTGGCGCCGGAGCGGACTGAGCGGGACACCCAGGGTGTCGCGCGGCCGCCTACGGCAGTGCCTACAGGTTGCTGTCGCCTGGGGCATGCTTCGAAAGGGCGTCCAGTTCGGCTGCGACGTGGCCGGCTTCGGCTGCGCCGCTCCGCTGAAAGATGGCCAGTGCCTGCCGCAGTGCGGCTCCTGCCGCGCTGGTGCGGCCGGCGGCCAGCGCGCACCGGCCCAGGCCGGCTAGTGCTTGCGCCTCGTGCCAGCTGTCGGTGTCACGGGCGATCTCAAGGGCTTGATGGTGGCATTCCTCGGCCTGCGCCAGCTCACCACTGACCCGGTGCAGTGTCCCTTTCTCGTTAAGTGCCTCGGCCTCACCAGACCGGTCGCCGATGTCGCGGTAGACGCGGAGCGCCTGCGCGGCGGCCCTGGCCGCCGCCGCGTAGTCACCGGTCTGCCGCAGCACGACTCCCATTTCGCTGAGCGCGTTGGCCTGGCCGAGCCCGTTACCTGTCTGGCGGTAGATGCCAAGCGCCTGCTCCTGGGTCTGCATCGCGGCTGAATAGTCACCGGTCAGCTTCAGTACACTCCCGAGCGTGTTCAGGGCATTAGCCTCGCCGAGCCGGTCCCCCAGGTCGCGGTAGATGTCCAGTGCCTGCTCATGGGCCCGGGCGGCGGCCGGGTAGTCATCGGTCAGCCGCAGCACAGTCCCTAGGTCGTTGAGCGCGCCGGCCCGGGCGGGGCGGTCGCCGAGACTCTGGGCGGCCGCGATCGCGGCGGTGTGCCGGGTGATCGCCTCGGCCCACGGGCCGTCGCGCTGCAAAAGTCCGCTGAGAGCAGCGGTCAGCGCGGTGACCCTGCCATGCAGCCCGATGCTGGTGGCATGGTCGAGGCAGGCCACCAGATTGGCTCGCTCGGCCCTAGCCCAGGCCAGTGCCTGCCCAGAGTCGGCCAGCGCGGGAGCTGCCGTCGGCACGGCCACGTCAGCGGCGGCCGGACGAGCGCGGGGAGCGATCACGGCGTTGGCACACGCGCCGGTGTGCTGGTAGTAGTCAAGCAGCCGCCCGGCCGCGTGCTCGCGGTCTGCGCGGGGGTCGAGCCTTTCAGCCAAGCTGCGAGCGTGCTGGCGGATCAGGTCGTGCAGCCGGTACCTGCCCGGCGCGGGCTCGGTCAGCAGGTACTGGTCATACAGATCCTCCAGGCCACGGCGCGCGGCCGCCAGGCTGATGCCGTCCAGCGCGGCCGCGGCATACCTGTCGATGTCGGGACCAGGGTGCAGCCCGACCCGCCGGAACAGCCGCTGCTGATCGGTCGTGAGGTCGGCGTAGGACAGGTCGAACGCGGCGGCGACCGACAAGTTCTCAGTAGCCAGCACCTCGAGCCGCTCGGCCGCCGCAACCAGCTCGGCGGCTCGCCCGGCCGCCGTCCATACCGGGTGGTGACGCAACTGGCGGGCCACCATCCCGATCGCCAGCGGCAGGAACCCGCACAACCGGGTCAGCTCGCGGACCGCCGGATCCTCGGCGCTCAGTCCGGAACGGCCCGCCAGCCGGGTCAGCAGCTCGGCAGCCTCGCCGGGCGGCAGCGTGTCCAGGCTGATCACCGTTGCGTCCTCGAGCGCCGATAGATGCCGGCGGCTGGTGATCAGCACCAGGCTGCCCCCCGCACCCGGCAGCAACGGCCGCACCTGCTCGGAGCTGGCTGCATCATCCAGGATCAACAGCAGCCGCCGGCCGGCCGAGCGGTCCCGCCACAGCGCCGCCCGGCCCTCAAGATCGGCCGGGATCTGGCCGACCGGGACCCCGACAGCCGCCAGAAGGATAGCCAGCGCGTCCGCCGGGTCAGCTGGCTGGTGCCGGGGAGTGTGCCCGTGCAGCGGCACGAAGACATGGCCCCCAGCAAACCTGTCCGCGAGCCGGTGCGCGGCGTGCACCGCGAACGCGGTTTTGCCGACGCCTGCCATGCCGCCGATCGCGTGGATACTCACAACTGCGCCGGCGCCCGCGGCGCCCGCCAGCCGGTCCAGTTCCCGCTGCCGCCCAGTAAACGACGCGACATCGCACGGCAGCCCTCGCGTCGCCGCGACCCCGCCCGCAGCGGCCCAGCCGCGGCCGCGCGCCGCCGCCTCGAACTCCGCACGGGCCGGGCCGGCCAGCCCCAGCGCGTCGGCCAGCAGCCGCACGGTCTCCCTGCGCGGAGTACCGACCTCGCCCCGCTCCAGATAGCTGATGGCCCGCGAGGTCAGCCCCGCCGCGTCGGCCAGCTCCTCTTGCGTCAGCCCGGCTCCAGTCCGCAGCCCCCGCAGGACACCCGCGAACCCAGCCGCAACGTCCGCCACAACCTGTCCCCTAAGCCACCGCAACGCGCCAACCAGCCGAATTTACGCTGGAGCCGGACCCGGCCCGCAAGATCTCGCGCGGCCATTTCCGGCGGCAGACAAGGGCTAGCGGGAGCACGAGTGCGACTGTCGCGGAGAAGACGAGCACGAATACGATCCGCTGAGGCGCCGCCGCGCGCCGCGCGCTGGCGTGAGCTCGCCTGCTACGCCCGTCACGGACCGGGTCAATTCCGGGCCAGCTTCTGTATGATGCAGAAGCAAGTGATTCGGAATCATACTTCTTGGCTTGCGCTCGGGGAGGCCAGGGAAGGGCTGATGCGATGAGCATCGCTGCACAGCCGCTTGCAAATCCGCGACAGGCGGCGGTCGCTGGACTCACTCGCAGCGACCCGCGCAGTCCGGGGATCACCCGTCACCCCGACGGGAACCGCTGGCAGTACGACGACCCGTCGGGCGCGATCACGGATCCGGGGACGCTCGCGCGGATCGCCGCGCTCGTGATCCCGCCAGCCTGGACTAACGTCTGGATCTCGCCCGATCCGCTCGGACACATTCAAGCTACCGGCGTCGACAGCCGCGGCCGGACGCAGTATCGCTACCACGACCTGTGGCGCGAGCAGCGGGACGTCCAGAAGTTCGCGCACATGCTGAGGTTCGCCGGCGCACTGCCCGAGCTGCGCGCGGCGACCGTGCACGACCTGCGCCGCCACGACCTTGACCGAGACCGAGTCGCCTCCGGTGCGGTCCGCCTGATCGATCTCGGTCTGTTCCGCATCGGCGGGGAGAAGTACGCGGAGCTCGATCATCATTACGGCGCAGCCACGCTGGAGAAGCGGCACGTAACTGTGACCAGAGACGGCATCAGGTTCAGCTACATCGCAAAGGAAGGCAGGGAGCGGGAGATCACGATCAGCGACGAGGCGGTGCGACCCACTGTGCGCGCGCTTGCGCGCAGCGACAATGGTCTAGAGGCGCTGTTCTGCTGGGAGCGTGGCGGCAGCTGGCACGCGCTGCGCTCACACGACGTGAGCGAATATATCGCCGAACGCGCGGGCGCCCACTTTACCGCGAAGGAGTTCCGCACCTGGAACGCCACCGTCCTCATGGCCCTGCTGCTGGCGAACGCGGGTCCGTCGGAGGCCGGCCGGGCCCGCAGCCGCGTGATCGCCACGAGCGTCCGCGGCGTGGCTGACTGGCTCGGTGATACGCCGGCGGTGGCGCGCGCGTCCTACATAGACCCGCGAGTGATCAGCCGCTACGAGACCGAGGGACAGCTGCCCGAGGTCCCGGCGCTGCCCGCCGCACTGCCGGCCCCGGCCGAAGCCGAGTCAGCACTCGCCGCGCTGCTCGCAGCCGGAACCTGACACCGTAAGGCCTCCGTTAAGCTCCCCTTGGCTGATAGGTTCTTTGTTGCTATATTCCATGGAATCAACTTGACTAATTGACTCGGGAGCTGGCCATCGTTACGGCAAGAGCGTCGAGGAACTGCTTGACGCCCTCGCGGTCGCGGACGACATCGAGATAGCCGGGTCGCTGTCCGGCATGCCGGCAGGGGAACGAGCCTCGTCAAGGGCAGGCAGACCGAGCTCTCTGCCATCGCGGTCAGCGTGCTCCCCGGAGGCCGTATCGGCCGGCTCATCGTCGGCGGAACGCTCAGCACGAAGGGCGACGACGTCACGACTCTCGACATCGAAGGAGCGCTGGACTTGATCGAGGTGCGTGGCGCGATCACTGCCGAGGGAAGCGCGTCCGATGCCGTGCGGCTCACCGGTGAGATAGCAGGGTTAGACCGGGTTGAGGTCAGATCCAAGGGCGGTCAGGCCGTCGTTCACGTGTAGACGATCCCGTGAGCTACGCCGTTTCTTCCATCTGGCTTTCGCGGCCGTTCTGACGGAGCCGGGCCAGTGTGCTGGCGAACTGCCGCAGCGTTCGCTCTGGCACAGCTGAGCCAAGCCAGTGCTGAAGTTCCTCGTCAAAAGCCTCGCCTGCCTGCGCGACGATGCTGCGGCCTGCGGCTGTAAGCTCCAGAACCGATGACCGCCGGTCGGCTGGATTCGCCAGCCTGCGGCAGTAGCCGCTGGCCTCGATCCGGTCGACCAGCTTGCTAGTGCCGCCGGTGGTGATCCTCAGCTGATTGGCTATGTCGTAGACGCGACAGCCCGGCAGCCGGTCGATAACCAGCATCGGCTCGAGGTGCGTAAGCGGCAGGTTGAAGTCCTTCTTCAGCCGGGCGTCGATCGCGTTCCATATCTCGATCTCGAACCTGATCAGGTCGTTGAAGAGGTCCCTCAGGTCGGCCACGATCGGCTCCACTTCCCCGTGCGCAGAACTTGCCGCTTTCAGTGTATCTTCCGCGAGTACCTATTCCGCGGAAGCAGCTGACAAGACCGCGCGAAATGCGCGTGCTTCGCCGGCGAAGCTATCCGACTACCGCCCTGAGTTCCGCGAACGTCTCCGCGATGATCTCGCTGAGGCTGCGGGTGTTGCTCTCGCTCACCCAGCTCGCGAAGGCGGTCTTGAACACCGCCATCCCAGTCTCGGCGGCCAGGCTGGCGGCCGCCGCGTTCACGCCCCGGTCGCGCAGGGCCCCGGCGACCGCGAACGTCATCGACGCGAGCTTCAGCAGCTCTCGCTCCTGAAGGTCCGGGCTCGAGTTGATGATCATCTGGCGCTGCCGGGCGAAGTCCAGCCTGTCCCCGAAGAGCTCCACGGCCACGACCTCGAGCGCGGACGAGATCGCGCCGAGCGGCGTAGCTGATGCTGGAGCCTCGGCCACGGCCTTGACCAGCATCACTTCCATTTCATGACCGCCAGCGAACAACACCTCGCGCTTGTCGGCGAAATAGCGGAAGAACGTCCGCTCAGTCACGCCTGCCCGCGCCGCGATCTCGGCCACGGTCGTTCGCTCGTAGCCCTCCTCGACGAAAAGGCCGAGCGCCGCGCTGACAAGGCGCTGGCCTGCACCTGGCTCCCATCGACCCATGCTTCAGATCGTACCTGATGGCAGACCCTGACATCACTGTGCTAGAGTGATGTCAGAAACTGAAATCACTGGTTACCGGAGGTCAGATCATGCGCGTATTCATCACCGGGGCATCAGGGCATGTCGGCTCAGCCCTCGTCCCGGAACTTCTCGGTGCGGGACACGAGGTCGTAGGCCTGGCCCGGTCCGACAAGTCCGCTGCCACCCTCGCCCGCTGGGGCGCCGAGGCGGTCCGCGGCGATCTCGACGATCTCGACCGTCTCCGGGAGGCCGCCAGCGCTGCCGACGGAGTCGTCCACCTCGCGTTCAAGCACGAGGCAATGCTGACCGGCAACTATGACGACGCCGTCACGGCCGACCTGCGCGCGATCGACGCGATCGCCGATGCCCTCGCGGGCAGCGGCAAGCCGTTCGTCGGTACCTCGGGCACGCTCATGATCGCGGGCCTCGGGCGGACGGGGACCGAGACCGACACGCTCCCGTCCGGCCCGCGGGTCGACGCGGAGAACAAGGTGATCGGACTGGCTGACAGGAACGTCCGCGCCTCGGTCGTCCGCCTGCCGCCGACGGTCCACAGCGAACTCGATCATTTCGGCTTCATCCCGATCCTGATCTCGATCGCCAGGAACACCGGCACGGCCAGCTACGTCGGGGACGGCGCCAGCCGCTGGCCCGCCGGCCATACCCTCGATGCCGCGCACCTCTACCGCCTGGCGCTTGAGAATGCACCGGCAGGCACGCGCCTTCACGCCGTCGGCGACGAGGGAATCCCGTTCCGCGAGATTGCCGCGTCCATTGGCCGGCACCTGAGCCTGCCGGTGACCAGCATCGAGCCCGAAGCTGCCGGCGACCATTTCGGTTTCCTGGCTCCCCTGGTCACCCTCGACGACCCCACCTCCAGCGCAATCACCCAGAGGCTGCTCGGCTGGCAGCCGATGCACGCAGGACTGCTGGAGGACATGGACAAGGGCCACTACTTCGAGTAACACACTGCCACCATCGGAATATGAGCGCCGGGCCGGGCCCTGCAGCCCGGCCCGGCGCACTCGCCCATCCCCCGCGACCAGGGCCAGCCACCGCCCTACGATGAGCCGTAGCACAGATCCCTCCACTGCGAACTGACCGGAGCCCCCTCGCGATGCCGGAAACGTCTGCGCAGTCCCCTGCGCTCGACCCGAACGTGCCGAACGTCGCCCGCATGTACGACTACATGCTCGGCGGCAAGGAGAACTACGCCAGCGACCGCGCGGCCGTCGAGAAGCTGATCGAGATGGCGCCTGGCGTCCCGGTGGCTGCCAGGCTGAACCGCGAGTTCCTCGGCCGCGCGGTCCGCTTCGTGGCCAGTGCGGGCGTGACCCAGTTCCTGGACGTCGGCGCCGGCCTGCCCACGCAGCACAGCGTGCACGAGGTTGCTCAGGGGGCAGCGCCGGACGCCACAGTCGTCTACGTCGACAACGACCCGGTCGTGCTCACCCACTCCCGCGCGCTGATCAACGGCCAGGCGCGCGTCGCGGTCGTTGCCGGAGATGTGCGGGACCCGGCCGGGATCATCAGCGACCCGCGGGTCCGTGCGCTGATCGACTTCAGTCGTCCGGTGTGTGTCCTGCTACTCGCGCTGATGCACTTCATCCCGGACGCCGAGGACCCAGCGAGCCTCGTCGCGGCATTCGCAGAGGCAATCGTGCCGGGAAGCTACCTCATCTTCTCGCATGCGACCGCGCATGGCGCGCCACCGCAGGTGGCCGCGTACAGCAAGGACGCCGAGCGAGTGTACGACCAGGCCACCGCGCAGGTGACCCTACGCGACCCGGACGAGGTCAGCGCCCTGCTCAGTCCCTTCACCTTGCTGGAGCCGGGGCTGGTGCACGTCTCCCAGTGGCGGCCGCCGGTGCCGGCCAGCTACGACTTCGACGCCTTCCTCGCCGCGGTCGGCCGCCGCGATTAGCAGCACCCTGGGCGTGGCATGCTGTCCATATCGGCCGGGACCGTTCGTCGGATCAGCGGAAAGGCTCACGTCGGCAACGGCGGGAGCCTCAGTCTGCGACTTCTGAGGAGTAGGGCAATGCCGACGTTCGAGGTTGTGTCACAGCAGCAGTGGGAGGCCGCGCGGGACAACGTGCGCGCCCGGGAGGCCGAGGCTGCCAGGGCACGCGACGCGGTCAACGCGGCGCGCCGCCAGCTGCCCGCGGTGCATGTGGAGAAGGACTACCGGTTCCAGGGTCCGTCCGGACCGGCGAGTCTGCTGGACCTGTTCGACGGCCGCCGGCAGCTGGTCGTTTATCACTTCATGTTCGCGCCGAGCTGGGCCCAAGGCTGCCCGTATTGCTCCCACGTCATCGACAACATCACCCACCTAGCCCACATCAACGCGCTGGACACGACGTTCGCCGCGGTGTCAATGGCACCGCAGGCGAAAATCCAGCAGTTCCGCGAGCGGATGGGCTGGCAGATCCCGTGGTACACCGCCGCCGACCGCGACTTCTACGACGACTTCCGTGCCACCGAAGAGCGCGGCGCACTAAACGTTTTCCTGCGGGAGGGGAACGAGGTGTACCACACCTACTCCGCCTACGACGACGAAGTCGACCTGTCGATGCTGGACAGCTCCTACCTGGACCTGACGCCGCTGGGGCTGCCGCCGGCCGGGCCATGGCCGAAGCACCACGACCGGTACAGCTCCTGAGCGGCCTGCCGCAATGCGGGTCATCCGATCGCCGTTTGATGGCGGTGGCGACCGGGCAAGCAGCGTACGACAGGTCCCGGATGGGGCTTACGCCGGGCAGTTCTGACGAAACGAGGATCTGTGCTTGACCACGCCGGTACGGAGCTGCCGATATGAGCAAGTATGACGTGATCGTTCTGGGCGGCGGGGCACCGGGCGAGCACTGCGCTGGCGCGCTCGCGGCGCGGGGACTGCGCGTCGCCGTGGTTGAGCAGCAGCTCGTCGGCGGCGAGTGCACCTACTGGGCCTGTATTCCGTCGAAGTCGCTGCTACGCCCTGGCGAGGCAGTGCAGGAGGCGCGCGAGGCCGCCGCTGCCGCCCAGGTTGACGTCCCCGCCGCGCTGGCTTGGCGGGACTTCATGGTGTCGAACTACTCCGACGCTGGCCAGCAGCGCTGGCTGGCGGACCGGGGCATTGACCTGCTGCGGGGCACGGGCAAGCTAGCCGGCACCGGTGTGGTGGATGTCGACGGCGTCCGCCACACGGCCGAGCACGTTGTCGTGGCCACCGGCGCCGACCCGTTCGTGCCGCCCGTCCGCGGGCTGCGAGAACTGGACGGCGTGTGGGGAACCCGTGAGGCAACGAGCATGAAGGCTGTCCCGCAACGCCTGCTCGTGCTCGGCGGCGGACCGGCTGGCGTTGAGCTTGGCCAGGTGGTTCGGCGCCTGGGCGGCGAGGCGGTGATCGTCGAAGGCGCCGACCGAGTGCTGCCACGCGAGGCCGCGCCGCTCGGTCAGGCGCTCAGCGAGGCCCTCCGCCGGGACGGGATCGAGTTGGTGCTCGGCATACACGCCACCGCGGCCCGGCGGGAAGGCGACGAGTATGTCCTGGTTTTGGATGGCGGCAAGAATCTGCGCGGCGACCGGCTGCTCGTCGCCACCGGCCGACGCCCGCGTGTGGAGGGGATCGGCCTGGAGACGGTCGGCGTGCGCGCCGGTCCCCACGGCATCCCGGTAGACGATCACCTGCGCGCGGGCGAGCGCCTCTGGGCCATCGGGGACGTCAACGGCATCTGGCCGCTCACCCATGTCGGCGAGTATGAGGGCGACGTGGTCGCGGCCAACATCGCCGGCGACGCGCGTCCGGCGAACTACGAGGCAGTTCCCCGCGTCACGTATACAGATCCGCAGGCAGCAGCGGTGGGCGCGACCGAAGCGCGGTACACAGCCACCGCTCCGCTGTCGGAGTTGCCGAAGACCGCTACCTACACACACGCCTACGCGCAGTCCAATGGCTTCCTGACACTGCTCAGCGACGGCGAGCGACTGACCGGTGCTTATGCGCTCGGGCCCGAAGCTGGTGAATGGCTGCAGCAGGCGACCCTGGCCATCCGCGCGCACGTTCCGATCGAGGTGCTGGGCGACACGATCCAGCCCTTCCCCAGCTTTTCCGGCATCTACGACGCGGCGCTGGAGACCCTCCGCATGCAGATCGCGGGCATGCCGCGACCACCGCGACCGAGTGCCGCTCAGACAGCGAGCCTGTCGCCCGCCGGCAAGGTGAGCGCCGAATAGCCAGGCTTGCCGTTGTTCGTCATCGGCTGGCCGACATAGACGCGGGTGCGGTCCTGGTGAGGACGGCTACGGCCGCGGACATGATGACGAAAGACGCAGACCCCAGGGCGAGCCGCAGCACGTTCTCGGTGAAGTACTCCTCGAAGATCCAGACGCTGAGCGCGATGCTCACGATCGGGTCGACGATCACTAGGAACGGCTGGGAGACGCTGAGCGGTCCGACGTGCAGCGTTGCCTGCTCAAGGATCTCGGTCACGGCACCGGATGCTGCGAGCGCGTAGACCGGCCAGTGCGCGAACATGCCGCCGACCCCGAACTGCGACAAGGTGTCGGTCATCGTCTTGATGAAGGTGGCTACCAGAGCCCACATGATCGCGGTCGCGCAGGCCAGCAGCGCTGCCCGGCGCTGTGGCGTTCCTCGCATGGACAGCAATGTCAGCAACGCAGCTGCGCCGATCGTGGCCCCGCCGGCGCTCAGCCAGGCGTGGCTGGCCGGGAAAACGCGGCCGCCCTGCGGCTCGGACGTTGCCAGGAACACCCCGAGCCCGACGCAGGTCGCCACCGCGGCCCACCAGGTCACGGCGCGGATCGACTGGTGAATCCAGACCCGACGCAGCACCAGCGCGAATACCAGCTCGGTGACCAGCAGGGGCTGCACCACGGACATCGGCCCAGAATGGAGCGCGAGAGCCTGGAAGACGAAAGCCGCTGCCAGCGCGATCCAGCCGAACAGCCACAGCCGGTTCCTGGCCAGGTACCCGACGAATCGCCAGCCGCTGGACCTGCTCGGCGCGCTCACGCTGGCGGTGTGCTGGGTTATCACGTTGATCGCGTTGCCCAGCGCCGCCAGCACTGCGTAGACGATGGTCACCGGGGCGCTGACGGCCGGGGTACGGTCATCACCGAGTGCTGCCCGGTGCCCCCGCTCCCTACACGTTACGCTCACCCGCAGCGGCCGCATCGCGCAGCAGGACTCGGGCTACTCCCCCATGACGGGCTAATGACGAGTAGAATGTGCGGTATGCCCGCCCACGCACTATTTCATACTGCACCGCGCTGCGTGGAGATCAGGGAACTGGCTACACCGCGGCCTGCGGCCGGTGAGTTCCTTGTCCGCACCTTGTGCTCTGGGATCAGCGGTGGCACCGAACGTCTGGTGTACCGCGGCGAAGTTCCTGCCGAGTTGGAGCTAGACGACACGATCGACGCGCTGGGCGGTAGCTTCTCCTATCCCTTCCCCTATGGCTATGCGTGTGTCGGGAAAGTGGCGGAGTCCGGCCAGACGGTCTTCGCGTTCCATCCGCACCAGGACGTCTTCGCGGCACGGGCTGATGAACTGATTCCGCTGCCTGCCATCGATCCCGCATGCGCCACCTTGTTCCCGCTGGTCGAAACCGCATTGCAGGTGACGCTCGACGCCGGGACCGGATATCGCGACCGGGTCATCGTGCTCGGCGCCGGCGTGCTCGGGCTGCTGACCGGCCTGCTGTTGCAGCGCTCCGGGTGGCGGCCGCTGCTTGCCGAGCCGCAGGCGTGGCGCCGCGACTTGGCCAGCAGTCTCGGTGCCGCCGCCGCAGCGCCCGAGGAACTGGCCGAAGCTAAAGTGCCGCTGGTCATCGACGCTAGCGGTAACCCGGACGCGCCAGCCATCGCGCTGAACATGCTGGCCCACGAGGGAACCTTGCTGGTCGCATCGTGGTTCGGCACCAAACCAGTGGTGCTGCCGCTTGGCGGCGCCTTCCACCGGCGGCGTCTGGTCATCCGCAGCACTCAGGTTTCGACGGTGCCGTCCCGGCTGTCCGGGACCTGGACCCGGTCCCGGCGCAGACAGGAAACCAGTGAGCTGCTGGCCGAACTACCGTTGGCGCAGCTGTGCACCCACGTCTTCGCCTTCAGCCATGCGGCCGAGGCGTTCCAAGCAATAGACACGGGGACACCGGGGCTGATGCATGCCGTTCTTGACTACGACAGGAGTGCTGCGGGTGACATGTGAAGTCGGGTTGAGCCGAAGTGTCCGTGCTTTCCATATCATGCCTGGACTGCCCGGTCCGGAGGGGCAACTGCATGATCATGACTACCGGATTGAGATCGTGGTAGACCGCGAGCAGCTAGACACCCGGGGCATGGTCTGTGATCTGGATGTACTGGAAGCGGCACTGACCGAGCTGACCAGCCGGGTCGAAGGCCGCAACCTGGAGGAGATACGCCCAGCCGAGGCCGAGGCGGTCACAGTCGAGGTGTTCGCCCGCTGGGTGCATGACAGCCTCGCGCCCGCAGTCGCTGCCGCGGGAGGTGAGGCGCTCGCGGTGCGGGTGTGGGAAACTCCCGTCGCGTTTGGCGGATACCGCGCGCGATGCTGACGCTCTGCCTTGCCAGGCAGGCCTGGCCGTCCTGACGGGCCTGGTGAGTCACGGGAGGTGGCTGGTGTCGTTGACACGATGGACGGCGGCAAATCCGCGGCCGTGCCATTGGATCTCGTTAATGCAGGCGGACCCAAGATATAGCCGGTAAAGGGTGCCGAGCGGGGCGCCGAGAGCGCGGCACAGCAGGATCTTTATCGGCGTAACGTGACTGACCACTAGGACGTTCTGCCCGCCATGGTCCCGCAGCAGCCGGTCACAGGCCCGGTTTACCCGGTGTGCGGTGTCGGCGAAGCTCTCCCCGCCCGGCGGTGCCTGTTCGGGGTCGCGCCGCCAGGCCGCCGCGGCTTCCGGCCAGCGCTCCTGGATTTCGGCCAGGGTGAAGCCATCCCAGTCACCGAAGTCGGTTTCGCGGAGATCATCATCGATGACTGCGGTGCGGCCCAGTTCGCCGGCCGCGATGGCGGCGGTGGCGACAGCTCGCTGCAGCGGCGAGCTGACCACCGCGTCAATCGGAGCACCGGCGGCCAGGCGGCATGCGGCCGCCTTCGCCTGCCGGGTTCCGCTAGCGCTCAGCGGGTGGTCGCGCAGCCCGCTGAAGCGGTGTTCGGGTGACAGGTCGGTATCGCCATGCCGCAGCAGGACGGTGGTGGTGGGATCTTCGGTGGGGTTATCCCAGCCCAGTTTGACACTCGCCGCACTCGAGGGCACTCCTGGTCTCCGTCCTACTTCGCCGCGTCCTGTGGCGGCGCTCCGCTGAGCATCATCCGGCAGTACGTCCAGCACCAGCGGCGGCCGGGCTAACCCCCCGCCCTCAACGACAGGGCTTGCGCCCGGCCAGCCGGGTCAGCACAACAGTTCAGCCCCACCGTGGCGGTTTCGGCGCTGCGGGTCAATGGGTCGGCGCCGTCTGGGACGAGACGGTGCTGAAGGCGCTGAGGAACCGGTTGCGGAAGGCGCTCTCTAGCTCGACCGGAGCGTTGCGGCCGGGCACTAGCCCGTCCTGCCAGTGCCAGGAGGCAATGTCCCTGAATACGGACGGGTCGCGGGTGATGATCGAGATAGGCACGATGTGACTGGCCCTCCCTGGGGTGGTGATGGGAGCGTCGGGCTGCTCGTCGCCGAGCATGATGAGCACGAGGTTTGGGTCGTTGAGCTCGGTGACCCATGACGTGACGGCCTGCATCGAGTAAACGATCGACTTGGCGTAGAACTGGCGCACGGTATTGTCGCTGCGGTCGATCATGCTCGGGGATTCGCTCTCAGCGGGCTGACGGTCGAATATCGAGCCGTCGCCGACCTTGTCCCAGGGCACCATTGTCGGCAACGGCGCCCACGGCCAATGCGATGAGGTCGTGTCGAGCTCGGCCATCACCGGCTTGTGACCAGGGCCGAGCTCGAGCCGCTGGAACTCGGCATACATGTACTGGTCGGGCATCGGCGAGTAGCTGAAGGTCGGTCCTTCGTAGCCGACGTTGTCCGGGCCGAAAAGCTGGTCAAAGTGGTAGAACTGGCTGCCGGCCGGAAAAGCGTCGTCGGTAGCGGGGCTATCGCCCACGGTGTGCCATCCGGCCTTGTCGAAGGCCTCGCTGAGGGTGAATCGGTTACTGCCGATGAGCTCGTCATACCGCTGCCTGCTGTTGACCCACACCCCCGCCTGCAGGGTGGAGTGGGCCTCCTGGCTGATCCCGCCGTAGCCAGGGGCGTGAACCCAGGCGCTCTCCGTGGACCAGCCGGCGCGGGCCAGCGACGCGTTCTCCCGGCGCAGGACGGCGTCGATGCCCGCGGAGAAGCTTGTGCCCTCGATGGAGACCTGTCCGTAGCTCTCGACGAAGTCGATGATGACGTCCTTGCCACGCAATCTGGTGAGCAGGTCCGAGGCGGGGATTCTGGCTTCGGGGTCGGGACTGTTGATGGTCCGCTCGAAAACGCGCTGGTCGTGGAACGCTGCCTGGGTCGCGCGCACCTGCGCGACGGCCAGGCCGATGGCGCTGGTCGAGGCGACCGGAGATCCCGGCATGAACTGGAGTGACAGGCCCGCGCACACCGCCCAGACAGCTGTGACGCCAGCAAGGCCGCGAACCGCGGCGCGGCGATGCCGGGCGGCCACGGTGGTGACGTAAATCGTTGCCGCGATGATTGCGCTGAATAGCAGGACGAGACCGAGCCCGAGCAAGACGAGCTCAATATCTGTGCGCTTGGGACCGAGCGTGTCGCGGACCACGCCCAGCGCCGAGCCGATTTCGGCCCAGTCGAACACCGGGTTGAACGCCCGGTCATCGTATTCCCAGAACGCGATGTTGAGGATATTGGCGAGAGTGAGCACGCTGAGCAGGACACCGGCGACGGTGGCGACGATCCGTCGCGGCCGGGAGGGCAGCACCAGCGCAACAGCAACCAGGACCAGCCCCTCCAGAGGGATGCGGACAAAGGCGGCGGGGCTGAACAGCCAGGCACGTTCGGGCGCGATGAGGTCACTCCACACGAGCGCGACCGCAAGCACGGCAGCGGCCACCCGCACAGCCAGGCGAGTGCGCCGGCCGGCGCCGGCGCGGTACAGCCAGACAATGTCATGGCCGAACGACTCGGTCAGGAGCAGCAGCGCGGCAGCAACGGCGATCAGCCCGGTGAGGAGGCCAAGCAGCCCGGATGCGGCGACTGTGAGCACGATGCCCTGGACCGCAGCCACGACTTTGCGCCAGTACCGTGGTGGCAACGGCGCGCCGAGCCACGGGACCAGCCAGCCAGCCAGCAGCAGCGCGTAGCGGGCTGCGCCGATGACGAGCACCCAGTTGCCGTAGGTCCGCGACACGGCGATGCTGAGTAGCAGGATGAGGAAGGCGTCGACCTCGAGGTCGATACGGCCGCCCACCGAGTTGGCGGTGCCGGTCCGGCGCGCCACCTGCCCGTCCACGGCGTCGAGCGCTAGCGCGACGGCGGAAAGGGTAATCAGCGCTGTGATCGACACCGGCCGGACGAACGAGGCGGCGACCAGGCCGGCGACCGCGGCGATCAGCACCGCCCGCGTCAGAGTTACCCAGTCCGCCGGGTGTATCGCCGGCTCGTCGCTCCGCGTGCGCGCAGTGACAATCAGTGCCGTCGCCGCCGAACCGGTAGCCAGCCCGGTGATCCAGCCAGCGACGCCGAGACTACCCCCAGCGGACACGACGCCGAGCACGGCGGCTGTGGCGAGCATCCCCAGAATCGCCGCGAGCCGAATCGCGGGCAGCGGCCCCTGATCCACCGGGCGAGTCGCCTGCACCGCTTCTTCGTCAACCTGGGGAATCGTACGCACCGCGCCTCCATCTGCGTTTGCCGTCTGCCGCTCCCCGTGGCGTACAACGGGTCCGCGGTCACCCTGGTTCACCACGACCGGACGCGGGGCCGCTCAGCTACCGCGGCCGGACGGATGGGTGAACCATGCGTCCGGCCGATCCGTGTAACCGTCATGGCGTCCCTGTACTCAGTTCGGGTCAGGATCGGACCGGCCTCCCGCCGCTTCGGCTTGCCGTTGCTGCGCCTGGCCACCGCCGTCACCGTGCTGTGGTTTCTCTGGCGGCACGTGGGCGCAGCACCGTTCAAGGACGGGCTGCGCGCGGTCACCTGGCCGGCGGTCGTGGCCGCCGTTACGCTCACTGCCCTGACCACGGTGTTTTCGGCCTGGCGGTGGCGGGTCGCCGCCCGGGCGCTCGGCCTCGACATCGGCCTGCCAGCCGCAGTCCGCGCCTACTACCGGTCCCTGTTCCTCAACTCCGTGCTCATCGGCGGGGTTCTCGGTGACGTACACCGGGCGGTCACGCACGGCCGACGCAGCGGAGACGTGGTACTGGGGCTGCGAGCGGTGGCGTGGGAACGGCTGTGCGGTCAGGTCATCCAGGCCGCAGTAACCGCGGTCGTGTTGCTGACTCAGCCTTCGCCGGTCCGGCCAGCGCTGCCGTATGTTCTGGCGGGCGTCGCGGGTGTCGCCGCTGTGGCCGGGTGCGCTGCGCTGGTCGCGAGGCACACTGGTCGTCCCGGCCGGTCGCGGCTGACCCGCGCCGCCCGGGCCGTTTACCATGACCTGCGTCATGGCATGCTGGCCCCGCGCGTGTGGCCCCAGCTGGTGCTGGCCTCTGTGCTGGTCGTCGCCGGGCACACGGCTGTGTTCGTCATCGCGGCCAGGGTCGCCGGCAGCACCGCACCCCTGGGCGAACTGCTCGCGCTGCTGATGGTGGTCCAGGTTGCGACCGTGATCCCGCTGAGTATCGGCGGGTGGGGGCTGAGAGAAGGAGCCGCAGCCTGGGCCTTCGCCGCAGCCGGCCTCGGCGCAGGCACCGGGGTCACGATCGCCATTCTCTATGCGGTACTCATGCTGATCGCAGTGTCCCCTGGCGGCGGGCTGCTGCTGGGCGACGCCGTTCGCCGCCAGCGCGACCAGAGACAACCGGGCCCCGATCCGGCGCCGCGGGTGCTGGAGGCCGTTCGTGATTGACTGGCCACACCCGGCGACGAGCCGCCGCACGCTGACGACGCCCTCGATCTGGTGCGAGTCCGGACGGCTCGTCCCGTGACTGGAGCGGTCCAGGCGGCAGAGATCCGCCGGCGTATTCGCCTCCCGCTGCGCTTCGCTGACGGCTACGGGGCCACCGCAACGGTCGTCAGCTTCGCCGGCCTCACCGACGCGCAGCAGCACGTGGCCCTGGAACTCGGCCGGCCCGCCGCGACCACGCTGCCGCTGGTGCGCCATGGGCCGGCTACGCGCTGGCCGCGGCGGTGCCGGCAGTCGTGTTGATGGTGGTCAAGGGCTCCGTCTGGTCGAACCTCAATCTGTTCTGGCTTGACCTGGCTTGGGCGCCGGCCATCGGCTGCTTCCTCACCGCGGTCGCAACCTCGCGCCCGCGGTTCGTCGTCCGTCTTCTCGACAGCCGCTGGCCCCGGAGCCTCGGCTCCTGCTCCTACAGCCTGTACCTCACGCACGAGCCAATCGTTATCGCCGTGTCCTACGGGCTGGTGCGGGGCCGAGTCACCCCCGGGGCGCCGATGTTCTTCGTGCTGGTTGCGATCCTGCTGCCGGTGACCATCTGCTTCGCGCAGATGTTCGCCGCCGTCTTCGAGCTCCCAGTCCAGCGGCACCGCGGCTGGAAGCCGCTCTGGCAGGCGATGTCGGCCCGGCTCCGGCAGCTGCGGCAAGAGTCGGCTCCCGTCGTCATGTGGTGGCGTGACGCTAACCCGGCGAGCGGCCCGCGAAGTCAAGCTGATGCGCGATGTAAATTAGCTCGCCTGCAGCCAGCTGCCGGCATCGCACGGCCAGCCAGTCGGCCAGGTCCGCCGGTTCCACCTGGTCCGGGCGACTACGCAACGCGTCCCTGATTGTCCTAAGGATGCTGCGCAGGAAGTAAGCCTCGTCGGCCGGGTAGGTCCCGTCCGCGGCCGGGTACACGACCCAGTCTGACGACCCGGCCGCCAGCGCGGGCGCCCGCGCATCGCGCAGGTGGTGAAACAAGTGTCGACCTGTCCGGCTTTCCCCGGCCGGCCTGCCGTAGCGGATGCGCTCGTCCATGTCGCGGTGGTAGGCCCCGACGACCTGGTCGTCGAGCGGATGGCCGGGCTCGAAGATGGTCTCGCCGTCGTAGTTGATCGTGAACCAGTAGACGCCGCTCGGGACAAGCAACCTCATCAATCCGGGCAGGACGGCCGGCACGTCCACCAGATCCAGGACGGCGTTTGCGATCAGCACATCGGCCAGTTCCGCGTGAGCGAGCTCCAGGTAACCGCCAAGCTCGGCGTGCACGAGCCGCACCCGCAGGTCACCCAACTGCAGGCCATCAGGCAGCAGCTCGCTGCGCGCACGCCGTGCCGCCGCCCAATCGCGCAGCCAGCGGCGCGAGCAATCCAGCAGCTGCCGATCCGCGTCCAGCAGGATGTACTCGCCGGCGCCGACGACCCCCCAGTCAAGCAGCCGGGCCACCATCGTCCCCAAGCCGGCGCCGACCTCCAGCACCCTCGGCGCACCCGCTGGCATCAGGCGGCGCAGCTCGGCCAGCACCTGGCTGTTGAGCGCCCGGTCATCCACGGTCGTTTTCGCGGCCAGGTAGCGGTCATAGCCGGGGGTCGTCGACGGTTCATCGATGCGGGTCATTGCTCCTCGTCCGCCAGGGTTGCCTCGTCGGGGAAGGCCCCGCCCGTGCCGAGCGGACGCCGATCGCCTCGGGTCGAACCGTGTCCACTGCTTCTCCGTACCATCCTTGTCAGGAATGACGGGCCGACGGCGTGTGTAGTTCAGATCGGCGGAGTCCGGAGGCTTGCTCAGTGCGGCAGGCGCTCCCGACGGCGGGAGCATCGTGCGAGTCCACGTAGTAGTCCCCGAGGGTTTCGACAATCCCGGCCAGCCTAGCGGCGGCAACGTCTACGACCGGCGGGTCTGCGCCGGACTGGCTGAGGCCGGCTGGGAGGTGCTGGTCGAAACCGTCGCCGCTCCGTGGCCGGTACCCGACTCGGGCGCTCGCGCCGACCTGGCCCGCATCGTTTCCGCCATCCCCGACGGTGAGATCGCCCTGATCGACGGACTGATCGCCTCGCCGACCGCAGATCAGCTGCTGCTACACGCTGGCCGGATATCGATGACAGTGCTGCTGCACATGCCGCTGGCTACCGCCGTCGGCACACGCTATGACGCCAGCGCGCAGCGCTCCGAACGAGCCGTGCTTCGTGCGGCCACCCGCGTGGTCGTTACCAGCGAATGGACTCGCCAGCAGATGCTGACCCGATACGGGATCCCGGCCTACCGGGTGCACGTCGCCCGGCCCGGCGTCGATCAGGTCGCTGCCCGCGCCCGGCCCGTCCCCGGTCACCTGATCTGCGTCGGAGCTCTCGGTCGCCACAAGGGGCAGGACCTCCTCATCGAGGCGCTCGCCGAACTGGGCGACCTGGACTGGCAGTGCGTGCTGGCCGGACCGCTCGACCGCGACCCGGACTTCGCCGGCCAATTGCAAACCCGTATCACTCGCCTCGGCTACGGCCATCGCGTTCGGCTCGCAGGCGTCCTGACCGGCCCGGTGCTCAGCCACGCGTACACCACGGCCGACCTGCTCGTCGCGCCGTCCCGGTCGGAGACATACGGCATGGCTGTCACCGAAGCGCTCGCCCATGGCCTGCCCGTCATAGCTGCCGCGGTGGGTGGGCTGCCCGAAGCCCTCGGCTCCGCCCCCGACGGC
>Ga0335075_10003884_pt1 | contig 23458 bp, 19 predicted proteins | sample Lox_Sample_24_FD_206723 | JGI IMG/M metagenome (GOLD analysis project Ga0335075, IMG submission 206723) | Soil microbial communities from Loxahatchee National Wildlife Refuge, Florida, United States - Lox_Sample_2.4 | ecosystem: Environmental > Terrestrial > Soil > Wetlands | place: USA...
CGCGTCCGGCACGTACGCCTTCGCGTAGCCCGCCCGCAGCATGTCCAGCGCCAGCGCGCGATCCTCCGCGTAGGCGACCTCGCGGAAGCGCACCCGCTCCCAGGCCGCGCGCGACACGCAGCCGTTGGCGTCGGTGAAGAAGCCGCGCGCGCCCACCAGGGCCGCCGCCACCGCGGCGGCGCCGTCCGCGAGGCCGGTGCCGGCGGCTGGGCCGGTGCCGGCGGCTGGGCCGGTGCCGGCGGCTGGGCCGGGCGCGGCGGCGAGCCCGGCGGCGGCGAGCTCGGCGGCGTCGAGGCGGTCGACGCGGCGCTCGCCCGACGGCGACAGCGTCTCGAACCAGCGCTCGAGCTCCAGGCGCACCGGCAGCGGCGCGTCCGCGCGCGGGCGGTAGGGCCCGTACACCAGCGCCACGTCGTCGGCCAGCTCGAAGCCCGCCAGCAGCCGCTCGAGCCAGCGGGGAGAGGCCGGCTGCGCGTCCTGGGTGATCAGCGCCACGTACGGCGCGCTGGCCTCGCCCATCAGCAGGTTGCGAACCGGCCCGTGCGCGAACGCCATGCGCTCCACGCCGAGCACGCGCGCGCCATGCGCGCGAGCGAGCTCGCGCGAGCCGTCGCGCGAGCCCGAGTCGCACACCAGCAGCTCGTGCGCCACCGTCTGCGCGGCCAGCGCCTCCAGCACGCCCGCGAGCAGCGAGCCGCCGTCCAGCACCGGGATCGCAACCGTCGCTTCCGCCGCCCCGCCGCCGCTCACAGCACGCGACCCCCACTACTGATCCTCACAACCTCCGCGACCAGCGCGCTCATACGTAGAAGGAGGTCAGGGTCAGCAGTTGCGAGGCGTAGCAGAGCGCCATCATCGCCACCGCCGCCGCCGTGCCCAGGTACAGCACGCGATCGCGCCCGAAGGCGTGCAGCGCGCCCACGAACAGCAGCGCCACCGGGCCGATCGCGGGGAACGCATAGCGCCCGAATTCGGCGATCGCAGGGCGCATGCCGGGCGTGTAGTAGGCCGCCTCGAAGCCCGCCACCACCGCCACCGGCATCAGCACCAGCGCCAGCGCTTCCATCCAGTGCGCGCGCAGCCAGCGCCACTCGCGCCGCGCCGCCCAGGCGGCCAGCGGGAAGCACACGATCATCAGCGCGAAGATCAGCACGTACACCCACCGCGGGAACAGCACGTCGTACCAGCCGAACGCACCCCACCCCCGTTCCACGAAGATCACGAAGTAAGGGTGGCCCGAAGGGAAGTGCGGCGTCATGAACGGCAGCCGTGGCAGCAGCGCCTCCCACAGGTAGGCGAGATAGTCCGGGATGTGGTGGAGCGCTTCCCCCGTCGCGCTGGCGTTGTTGGAGATCACCGACGCGCCGGTGGACGCAGCGGACGGCTGCACCAGGTCGAGCGCGTGCGCCGACAGCTCGCCCATCGCGAGCGCGCCGAGCGCCAGCGCCGCCCAGCCCAGCAGCGCGCGGCGGCTGTGATGGCGCCACAGCGCGCCCACGAACACCAGCGCCGCCACCGGGTACAGCGACAGGCCGGTGCCCTTCACGATCGGCAGCGCGATCAGCACCAGGCCCGTCAGCAGCCCCCAGCGGATCGTCACGCCCCGTCGCAGCATGCGCATCAGCAGCAGCTCCAGCGCCGCCGCCGCCGCGTTCACCCCCACGTCGTTGTTGACCACGCCGGAGATGAACGAGTACATCGGCTGGTAGGCCACCAGCAGCGCCGCGATCACCCCCAGCCAGGGCCGGCCGGGCGCGAGCTCGCGCGCAAGCAGGAACGTGAAGGCGGCCACCAGCGCGCCCAGCAACGCCGAGGTGAAGCGCATCAGCGTCAGCTGCGAGAAGATCGAGCCGCCGCGCTCGAGCAGGTACGCGGGGGCCAGCGCCAGGTAGTAGATCGGGCCGTGCACCGCCGAGGTGGTGTAGCCGCCGCCGTCCGACGCCGACGGCCGCTCGGCGGCGGCCTCGCGTTCGTAGGCGCGCTGCTGCGAGCGCAGCCACGGCGCGCGGCTGTTGCCCACCTGGTGGTCGGTGAAGAAGTCCGTGCCTTCCAGCGCCAGCGTCTCCGCGCTCGACCAGCGCGCCAGCGGCGAGCCCGCTTCGTGGCTCGGGCCCTCGCCCCGTTCCGCCAGCGACTGCACGTAGGCGAAGTGGTCCACCTCGTCCGGCCCCTGGAAGGCCGGCGTGATCAGCGCCCAGCAGAGCGCGTTCACGGCCGCGATCGCGAACAGCCACGCCGCCAGCCGCCGCGCCCCCCCGGCGCTCGCCAGCGCCAGGCAGCGCACCGCCGCCAGCGCCGTCGCCGGCGCCACCAGCAACAGCAGCAGCGGGTAGGTCCAGGCGCCCACCGCGCCGGGGCGAAACAGCGCCGCGCGCGAGAAGATCGCGCCGAGCTGGCTCGCGTAGCTGCGCTGCGCGCGCGGGCTGCGCAGGTACCAGACCGCGATGCGCGCCGGCAGCGGCTGGCCGGCGGAGGTGGGCGGATCGGATGGCGGCGCGGTGAGCGGGGTGCCGCCCCAGTTGACCGCGCCGGCCGCGCTCACGCACAGCGAGGCCGCCCGCGCGGAGGGGTGCGCCGGTGTGAGCGGGATGCGGAAGTCTGCGTTGCTGATCCTGTCCGGCGGCACGCGCAGCGCCGCCAGGCGAGAGCGGATGCTCGCGCCCGCCACCCGCAGCGTCATCGCCAGCGCAGGACGCAGCCGCGTTTGCGAGATCACGCTCAGGCGCACGTCGCCGGTGCCCGCGGGCAGCTCGAGGCCGGGTACGCACACCGGCACCCCCGCCTTCACCTGGGCCACGTAGCTGTAACTCTCCACGCTGTCGGTGCCGGTGTAGTACGGCCGCGGGCGCAGGCAATAGAAGAGCACCAGCGCCACCAACGGCACCGCGCAGATCGCGGCGGTGCGCCACACGCGGCGATCGCCGGCGAAGACCGTCGCCGGCACCCGGCGCAGCCAGCGCACGCTCAGCGCCGGCGCAGTCCGAGGATCGAGACCAGGAAGGAGGAGAAGAAGATCTGCATGCCCACGATGATCACCGACGCCGCCACCACCGCCAGGCGTTCGTCCGACAGCGAGCCGAAGCCGTGCGAGATCCAGGTGGCGAGGATGACGCCGCCGAGCGCCAGGCCGGCCGCGATGAAGGCGCCGCCCAGCAGCAGGCCGTGCTCGAGGCGGAAGCGCGCGCGCATGCGATCGAACCAGGGATCGCGCTCACCCATGAAGTAGGTCGCATAGGCGTGCGCGCACAAGCCCAGCGCCAGCACCTGCGTGCCCACGATCATCAGCAGCGCGCCGCCGATGATCGCGTGCACCCCCCACGCGCGCCCGAACAGGTCCAGGCCGGACTCCACCACCACGATCACCAGCGAGCCGAGCCCCGCCAGCACCGCGCCCGGCAGGATGAACAGATGGTTGGGGCTGTGCACCAGCAGGAAGCGCAGGTGCCGCCAGCCGTCGCGGAAGCTCGACAGCTTCGACTCGCCGCCGCGCGGGTGGTACTCGATCGGGAACTCCGCGATGCGCAGGTTCTCCTTGGAGGCGCGGATCACCATCTCGGAGGCGAACTCCATGCCGGTGGTGCGCAGGTCCAGGCGCGCCAGCACGTCGCGCCTGAGCGCGCGCATGCCGCAGTGCGCGTCGTTGACGCCGGTGCGGAAGAACAGGTTCAACAGCCCCGACAGCAGCGGGTTGCCGACGTAGCGGTGCAGCCACGGCATCGCCCCCGGCTGGATGTTGTTCATGCGGTCGCCCATCACCAGCTCCGCGCCCGCGTCGAGCTCGGCCACGAAGTGGGGGATCTCGTTGAAGTCGTACGTCAGATCCGCGTCCGCCATCACGATGTAGCGCCCGCGCGAGGCGGCGAAGCCCGCCAGGTACGCGCTGCCGTAGCCGCGGCGGCGTTCCACGATCACGCGCGCGCCCGCCTCCTCGGCCAGCCGCGCCGAGTCGTCCTCGGAGTTGTTGTCCGCCACCAGCACCTCGCCGGCCACGCCCATCGCCGCGATCGCCTCGCGCGCGGCGGTCACGCACTCCACGATGTTCTCCGCCTCGTTCAGGCACGGGATCACCACCGACACCAGCAGCTCCTCGCCCTCGGCGCCCGCGGCGTCGCCGGCGCCGCGGGGCTGTGCGGTTTGGCTGGTTGGGGCGAGTGTGCTCATGTGGTGGCGGCCTGCGCCGTGGGTCGCACACGCCGAAACGCCATGCGCCTGCGGTTATAACGCCCCAGCGGGCGGAAAGTGGCGCACGCGGCCCACCGCACGGTGAGATGAGATGCTAGCGGGATGCGCGTATGCCTCGTCTACGACTGCCTGTTCCCCTACACGATCGGCGGCGGCGAGCGCTGGTACCGCAGCGTCGCAGAGCGCCTCGCCGGCGCCGGACACGAGGTCACCTACCTCACGCTGCGCCAGTGGCCGCGCGGGGAGCACGCCACGGTGGACGGCGTGCGCGTGGTGGCGGTGGGGCCGCGCATGGCGCTGTACACCGCCGGCGGGCGGCGGCGCATCCTGCCGCCGCTGGTGTTCGGCGCGGGCGTGCTGTGGCACCTGCTGCGCCACGGGCGCCGCTACCAGGTGGTGCAGACCGCGGCCTTCCCCTACTTCTCGCTGCTGGCCGCCGCCGCCGTGCGCCCGCTGGGGCGCTTCGCGCTGGTGGTGGACTGGTTCGAGGTGTGGAGCGAGCGCTACTGGCGCGAATACCTCGGCGCGCTCGGCGGTCGCGTGGGCGCGGCCGTGCAGCGGCTGTGCGCGCGCGTGCCGCAGCGCGCCTTCTGCATCTCCGAGCTGCACGCCGCGCGCCTGCGCGAGGAGGGCTGCAGGGGCCCGGTGACGGTGCTGCGGGGGCTCTACGCGGGCGGCGGCGACGGCCAAGAGGGCGGTGACCAAGACGGCGACGGCGGCCAACACGGCGGCGGCGGCCAAGACGGCGGCGGCGGCCAAGACGGCGACGGCGTCGCGAGCACAGAGCCGCCCTCGCCGCCGCTCGCGCTGTTCGCCGGGCGCCTGATACCGGAGAAGAACGTGGGGTTGGCGGTCGCGGCGATCGGGCGGGCGGCGGATCGCCTCGGCGGGCTGCGGGGAGAGATCCTGGGAGACGGTCCCGAGCGCGACGCGCTCGCGCGCGCGATCCGCGAGCACGGGCTCGAGGGCACGATCGCGGCGCGCGGGTTCGTGCACAGCGATGAGGTGGCGGCGGCGATGGACCGCGCCACCTGCATGCTGCTCACCTCCCGCCGCGAGGGCTACGGTCTGGTGGTGGTGGAGGCGGCCGCGCACGGCACCCCCAGCGTGGTGGTGGCGGGCGAGGACAACGCCGCCACCGAGCTGATCGAGGAGGGCGTCAACGGAACGGTGGCCGCGAGCGACGACCCGGGCGCGGTGGCGGATGCGATCGTGCGCGTGCACGATGGCGGCGCCGCGCTGCGCCAGAGCACCGCCGCGTGGTTCGCGGCCAACGCCGAGCGGCTGTCGCTGGAGTCCTCGCTGCGGGTGGTGCTGGAGAGCTACGGGAGCGAGGGACGGTAGCGAAGGTCGCTGCCGTCCGCAGCTGGTGCGAGCGACATCGCGATGCGCTGCGCTCCGACTGGCAGCGTGCTCAGCGCAATATGCACCCAACCGGGCGCTACGATCAATAGCTATGGAGCCTCCGATCGCCCCCGAGATGGTCATAGCGATTGCGCGGCCCGAGCATACGGTTCGCATCGTGTTCGTCGATGGTGAGGTCCGCGACGTGGACATCACGCCACTGCTCGATACTCCTGCTTTCTCGCCGCTGCGCGACCCCGCATTGTTCGAGCAGGTCAAGATCGACGAGCAGGCCGGCACGATCACTTGGCCCGGTGACGTTGACTTGGATCCGGACGTGATATATGCGGCGCTCGATCTCGGGCCGGACAAGGCGCGCATCTCCATCCTCGCTCCAGCCGTCGCTGCTTGACGCCCGCAAGGCGCTGAGCAGAGCCGGCGGCGCGTCGTTACGCGGCGCGTGGCACGGGCGCGCGGAACCTCCGGGGACTGTCGCGCCGGTCACGATGACTGCTGGCGCTGCAGCGCCACCCGGTAGCTCTCCAGCGTGAGCCTGGCGGTGCGCTCCCAGGTGAACTCGCGCGCTCGCTCGGCGCCGCGTGCGCGCAGGCGCTCGCGCAGCGCCTGCTCGCCGAGCAGCCGCTCGATCGCGGCCGCGATCGCGCCCTCGTCGTAGGGGTCGAACAGCAGCGCGGCGTCGCCCGCCACCTCCGGCAGCGAGGACGCGTTCGAGCACGCCACCGGCACGCCGCGCGCCATCGCCTCGAGCACCGGCAGGCCGAAGCCCTCGTACAGCGAGGGGAACACGAACGCGTGCGCAAGCGACCACAGGCCCTCGAGCTCCGCTGCCGACACCCAGTCCGGGAAGCGCACGTCCTCGCGCACCCCGGCGGCGGCGGCGCGCTCGCGCAGCTCCCGCTCGTAGTCGGTGGGATAGCCGGGCAGCACCAGCACCGGACGGCGCTCGCCGGGGATGCTGGCGAGCGCGCCGATCAGCGCCGCGAGGTTCTTGTGCGGGCGCTTCGCGGACAGGCTCAGCAGCACCGTGCGCTCCTGCAGCTGAAAGCGAGCGCGCGTGTCCGCCTCGGAGGTCGGCTCGGCGCGCTTCAGCGCGCCCAGCCCCAGCGGCACCACGTCGATGCGCTGCGGGGGCGTGTGCAGCAGCTCGATCAGGTCCTCGCGTGTGCTGTGCGAGTCGACCATCACCCGCTGCGAGCGGCGCACCGCCGCCGGCACGAGCACGCGCATGCCCTTGTCGCGCAGCCCCGCGTGGGTGTCGGGGAAGCGCGCGTAGATGAGGTCGTGGACCGTGACCACGCGCCTGAACGGACCCCACAGGGGCGCGGTGGAGGCGAGGCTGTGCATCAGCTGCACGCCGGCGCGGGCGGCGAGCGGCGCCAGCAGCGCCTGCTCGCCCAGCACCCACTGCACGCGCTCGCGCGCGCGCACCGGCACCGTCACGCGCGCCACGCGCCCCCCCCAGGGGTCGGCTTCGGCGGCCGCCTCGCGGTTGACGAAGGCGGTGAAGCGCGTGCCTGCGGGGGCCTGCGCGAGCAGCGCCGGGATCAGCTCGCGCGCCACCACCTCCATGCCGCCGGTCTCGCCCGGCACCAGGAAGATCAGGTTCAGGCCGACGTGCATGAGCCGCTTCAGGAGTCGAGCACGCGGTCGTAGGCGGCCGCGAGGCGCTCGGCGGCGGCGCCGGTGGAGTAGTGGCGCACGATCTCCGGGGGATAGGAGACGCGAGCGCCGGGCGGGCGAGAGAGCGGGCCGGCGGCGAGCGCGCGCGCGATCGCGCTCCAGTCGCCGGGGGCCACGAGCTGCGCGCCGTCGCCGGCACCGTGGAGCACCTCGGGGATGGCGCCGCTGGTGGTGCTCACGATCGCCAGGCCGGCGGCGAGCGCCTCCGCGAGCACCAGCCCGAACTGCTCCTCCCAAAAGACGTGGGGCACGTCGAAGGGGTGGTAGCCGGCGCCGGCGGAGGCCTGGCTGGCGAGCACCATCGCGGAGGCCTGCGCGAACACCTGCGGCATCTGCTCGTAGGGCACGCCACCGATCTCGACGGCGTCCGCCAGCCCCAGCTCGGCGGCGTGCTCGCGCAGGCGCTCGCGCTCGGGGCCGGCGCCGACGATCAGCAGGCGCGGCCTCGCGACGGCGCCGCCGGGCGGCGTAACGATGCCGCGGTGTAGCAGCGCGAGCGCGCGCAGCACGTCCTGGTGCCCCTTCTCCCACACGAGCCGGCCGGGGGAGACGATCGTGTGCGACGCCGGGGCCGGTTGCGACGGCGAGCCGTCCGCCGCCTCCGACGCCGCCGCCGCCGCCGCGAAGCGCTCGACGTCGATGCCGGGGGCACAGACGAGCATGCGCTGCGGCTCCACCCCCTCGAGCAGGAGCGCGTCGGCGGCACGCTGGGTGGCGGGCAGGAACAGGTCCGTCTCCGTCAGCACCTGCTCGCGGTTGCGCCGCGCGTGACGGTTGCGGTAGGCGCGCAGGAACGGCAGCGTCTCCCACACGGTCTGCACGAGCTTGAAGCGAGCGCCGCGCTTGCGCCTGGCGGCGTCGGCGGCGAACCAGAACGACAGCTCCTCGGCGTGCACCACGTCGGCCTGGGCGAACGCGTCCTCGGCCGAGAGGTAGCGGTCGCCGGCCAGGCCGGCGGCGATCTCACCGAGCGGGCCGCGCGGCAGCAGGTCGCGCAACGCACGCGTGGGCACCGCGCGCAGCCCCGGCGGCGTGGCGAAGGCGTTCGAGCGGGTGAGCAGGTAGGAGACCTCGAAGCGCTCCGGCAGCTTCAGCCACGGGCGCAGCTCCCAGGGGGTGGCCAGGTGGCCACGGACGATCAGGATGCGGGGCACGAGCGGGGCAGCCCTCGCGGGCCTACACGACGCTCCTACGCCGCTCGGCGCGCCGCGCGCGCCCGGCGTCGGCGGCGCTGACGCCGAGCGCGCGACGATAGCCGGCGAGGCTGGCCTCGCCGGTGCGCCGCCACGTGAACAGGCGCGCGCGCTCGTGGCCGCGCGCCACCAGGCGCTGGGCCAGCGCGCGGTCGTCGAGCAGCAGCCGGATGGCGGCGGTTGTCTCCTCCTGGTCGTGGGGGTCGAACTGCAGCGCGGCGTCGCCGGCGACCTCGGGCAGCGCGGACACGTTGGAGCACGCCACCGGCAGCCCGCGCACCATCGCCTCCAGCAGCGGCAGCCCGAAGCCCTCCATCAGCGACGGCAGCACGAACGCCTCGCTGAGCGCATACAGGCCGTCGAGCTGGGCGTCGGTGAGCCAGCCGGGCAGGCGCACGCGCTCCGCCACGCCCAGCTCGAGCGCGAGCGCGCGCAGCTCCGCCTCGTGCGGGGTGGGCGAGCTGGGCAGCACCAGCATGACGTCGTCGGGCAGTGACGGCAGCGCGCGGATCAGCGCCTGCAGGTTCTTGTAGGGACGCTTCTGCGCCACGCACAGCACCACGCGCGCGCTGCCCAGCTCGAAGGCGGCGCGCAGCTCGGCCTCGGCGACCGGCGTGGCGCTCGGCGCGCGCACGCCGGACGGCGTCACCTCGATGCGCTCGCGCGGCAGGCCGAGCGTGCGCGCGAAGTCCTCGGCGGCGGCCGTAGAGACGGCGAACACGCGGTCGGCGTGGCGCACGCTGTGATTGACCATCGCGCGCATCTGGCGCTGGACCCTCGCGCTGGCCTCCCATTCGTCGGCGCGGTGCAGCCAGATGAGGTCGTGCAGCGTCACCACGCCGGCCGGCCCGGGCAGCAGCACGGGCCCGGCGTTGGCGGGGCTGTGCAGCACGTCCAGGCGACGCGCTCCGGCCACCAGCGGCATCGCCGCGTACTGCGCGAGCAGGTGCAGCGGAGGGCCGGACAGGCTCACCGGCAACGTGGTCCAGCGCACCTCGCCCGCCCACGGCTGGCTGCGCAGCGACTCCGGCGCGTCGCGCGAGACGAACAGGTGCAGCTCGGTCTGCGGCTCGGCTGCAAGCAGCGCTCCGGGCAGCTCGGTGGCATAGCGCCCCACGCCGCCAGCGTGCTCGCGCATGAATACCAGGTTGAGGCCCACGCGCAGGGGCCCGGCACGGCCGGCCGTGCCGCTCATCCGCCGGTGACGCGACGGCGGGGTATCAACACGAGCAGCTCCGCGGGCGCGGCACGGGTGAGAACGATAACCAACGCATACGCGGCAAGGGCCGCCAGCGCACGCTCCAGCGAGGTGATCGGCGCGAGCAGCGCGATTGCGGCGGCGGGCGCGGCGGCCAGCGCGACCTTGGCGATCACGGTGGGGCTGGGTCGCTGCTGCGGCTGCGCGCGCAGCACGCCGAGCAGCAGCCCGATCGCGAGCACGCTCTCGCCGCACACGGTGGCGAGCGCGGCGCCGCGAGCGCCGTCGTCGCCGGCCAGCACGAGCGTGAGCACGCAGCTGACCGCAAAGGCGGCGCCGTTGGCGACCAGCAGGCTCGTGTAGCGCTTGAGCGAGAGCAGCGCGAAGCTCCAGCCGGCGAGCACGAAGGTGGCGATCAGCGCGAGCCCCTGGATGCGCAGCACGCCGGCGGCGGCGGCGTAGGACGGGCCGGCGATCACGTGGATGATGAAGCCGGCGCCGGCGAGCGTGCCGAGCGCGGCCGCCACGCCGACGATCAGCGAGGCGTCGAAGATCCTGTCGAGGGCGTAGGCGAGCCGCTCGCGGTCATCGCGGGCGGCTCGCGCGAGCAGCGGCAGCGCGCCGCTGACGAGCAGGCCGGGCACGCCGCCGGCGACGATGAACACCCGGAAGGAGGCAGCGAACAGGCCACTCTGGTGGTGGCTGGCGACGAGGCTGGTGATGATCTGCGCGGTGTACACGTAGATGGTGCCCACGGCGGTGGCCACGGAGTAGCTGACCGTGAGCCGCATCAGCTCCGCCCAGCCGCGCGGGCGCAGGCTCATGCGCAGCGATATCTGCCTGCGCGCGAGCGCGGCGGTGGGCGCGATCAGCGCCAGGTTCACCGCCAGCGTGACCGCCAGCAGCGGCAGCACGCCGGCGCCGGCCAGCACCAGCGCCACCAGCGCCGCCACGCTCACGAGCTGGCGCGCCAGTTCCAGCCATGCCAGCGTGCCGAGCCGCAGCGCCACCGACAGCGGGATCGTGTAGGTGTGCTGCACGACCAGCGCGACCGTGCCGAGGCTGGCGAGCACGGTGCCGAGCAGCAGCGCCGCGTCGTAGCGGGCGGCGAGCGCGAAGGCCGTGGCGAGCAGCACGCCGACCAGCGTCAGCGCCACGCGCAGGCTCAGCAGCCCGCGCATCAGCGCCTCGCGGTCGGCGCCCTCGCGCACCGCGAACTCGCGCGCCCCCACGGTAGACATGCCGGCGTCGGTGACGGAGGAGACCACGCCCACGAGCGACAGCACGGTGGTGTACTCGCCGAAGCGCGCCACGCCGAGATGGCGCGTGAGCAGCGCCGCGGACATGATCGACAGGCCGACGATCGCCACATAGCTGCCGAGCCTGATGGCGCCGCCGCGGATGATGCGCCCCCCGGCCTCGCGGCTGTCGAGCACGTCGGAGGCCGTGGGCGCGGCGGCTGGCGCCGGCTCGCCTGCGCTCAGCTCCGCCACGCCCACAGCATCCCGTGCCCGTCGCCGCGACTCCACGTGATGCGCAGCTGCAACTCGGCGGCGCGCAACGCCGCTTCGACCGCGCCGCGCGGGTCGGGCTCGGGGCACTGCAGCGGGTGGTACTCGAGCACGAGCACGCGCGGCGGCGCGGCGCGGAAGCGCGGATCTGTGAGGATCGCCCACTCGCCTCCCTCGATGTCCATCTTGACGAGGTCCGCGTCGGCCAGCAGCGGCAGCACGTCGCTGGTGGCGACCTCCACGGTGCCCTCGCCGGCGCCGCTCGGCGCGAGGTGCGAGAGCGCGACCTGGCCGGCCACGAAGCTCGCGCGCCCGTCCCGGGCGGCGGCGGCCGCGCGCCGCAGCGTCCACCGGCGCTGCAGGCCGTTGATCAAGATCGTGCGCTCGTGCACGGCGGCGTTGGCGGGGTCGGGCTCGAACGCGAGGATCTCCGCGTGCGGCCAGCGAGACGCCGCGAACGCGCCGAACAGGCCCACGTTGGCGCCGAGGTCGACGATGCGCCTGGGCTCGCGCAGCAGCGGCCGCACCTCCGGCACGGGCGCGTACTGGCGGTCGTGGAAGATCTCGCCCAGCGTGACCACGTCGCCGCTGCCGTGACGGATCGTGACGCTGATGCCGGCTTCCGCCAAGCGGTAGGCGAAGGCGCCGCCCCGGTGCAGCCGCTCGCGCACGAAGAACGCGCTCGCGGGACGCACGGTGCGGGCGCGCAGCGCGAGCGCGGTCGTGGGCAGCAGCGCGGGATGCGCGCCCGCCCTGCGCAGAACGTCGATCGCGTGAGCCCCGTGGCGCGACATCGCCTGGCGCAGAGCATAGGCCGCCTACGGCCGCGCGCGCCGGGTTTCGATCGCGCGCGCGTAGCTGTCGAGCGTGGCGCGCGCCGCGGCCTGCCACGTGAACAGCCGCTCGCGCTCACGACCCAGCTCGACCAGCCGTCCAGCCAGCGCGGGATCGCCCAGCAGCTCGACCAGGGCTCGCCCGAGGTCCTCGACGCTGTAGGGATCGAAGTACAGCGCAGCCTCGCCCGCCACCTCCGGCAGCGCGGACGCCCGCGCGCACGCCACCGGCACGCCGCGGCGCATCGCCTCGAGCACGGGGATGCCGAAGCCCTCGTTGACCGACGCGAACACGAAGCACCGCGCCAGCGCGTACAGGCCCTCCAGGTCGGCGGCGTCGACGTAGGGCGGGAAGGCGACGTTGGCGGCGATCCCGAGCTCCGCCGCCAGCGCCCGCAGCTGGCGCTCGTGGCCCGTGGGGTTGCCGGGCATCACGAGCACCGCGTGGGGGTGGCGTGCGGCCACCGCCGCGAACGCCCGCACGAGCCGCTCGAGGTTCTTGTGCAGCTTCTTCGCCGACACCGTCAGCACCACCGGCCCCTCGCCCAGGCCCAGGCGCTCGCGCAGCTCGCGCGCGGGCGTGGGCGCGACGCGCTCGCCGCGGCCGGCCGCGAGCGGGACGACGTCGATCCGCTCGCCAGGCACGCGCAGGTGGCTGCGGACGTGCTCGGCGCCGGCCTGCGAGAGCACGATCACGCGGTCCGCCGCGGGTGGCACCACCACGCGCCACAGCCGCGCGGTCCAGCGCTCGTCGTGGTCGGGCGCGACGATCCAGGTGACGTCCGCGAGCGTCACCACGCTGACGGCGCGGGTGGCGAGCGGGGCGGTCATGGCGACGCTGTGCAGCAGCTGCACCCGCCGGCCGGCGAGCGCGCCGAGCAGCGTGAGCTCGCTCACGGCCTTCGTCCCCCGCCTTCCCAGCAGCGGGTGGGCGACGAGCTCCACGCCGCTCGCCCACGGCTCCCCCTGGAGGTACTCGCGGCCTGTGGGGCTGCAGAAGACGCTGAAGCTGACCCCGGGCGCGAGCGCCAGCAGCTCGGGCAGCAGCGCCCGCACGTACGTATCGAGCCCCCCCATGCGCGGCTCCAGGAACACGGCGTTGATGCCAACGCTGCGGGGCAGGGTCATGCCCACAGCGTATGGTTCCTCAGCGCGCGACCGTCGCCGAGGTGCCCAGCACCTGCCCTTCGCTGCCCAGCGCCTGCACGGCGAAGTTGGCGGCCGCGCTTTCCACGCCCAGCTCCGTCTCGAACCCGCTCGTGGGGTCGGTGGCGACCGGCGCAAGCGTGCTCGACGTTTCGCCGGCGAGCACCCGCCAGGCGCTGACGCCGGTGGCGCCGTTCCAGCTCGCGTACACGCTCGCCGAGGTGGCGCTCGCGGCGGTCACCGCGATCGCCGGCGGCGCCGCCGGCGTGGCGCTCCAGGAGAAGCGGTAGGCGCGGTAGGACTCGCCCGGGGATGGCAGGTGCGCGTCGAACAGCGTCTGCCCGCTGGCGCCGAATTCGGTGAAGTAGGGCTCTTCGCCCCAGCCGACGAACGAGTCGCCGTCGGCCAGCACCTGGTCGTTGCCCTGGCTGCCCGCCAGCAGCGGCGGGCTGTGCACGTCGCGGCCCACCAGCGACACCGAGCGGCTGTGCCAGTCGATGCTCTCGCGGATCGCGCGCGACTCGGAATGCTCCTTGGGCGTGGCGCCGTCGTCGAAGATGGTGAGCGTGCCGTCGGGCTGCCAGCGCACGTCGTGCTGCCAGGCGAAGCCGGTGCCGGCGCCCATCTTGAAGCTCGGGTCGGCCCCGCCGAGGCTCCACAGCACCGAGCCGGTCACGTGGTCGATCTCGTACGCCGCCCACATGTTGCGGGAGGACACGATGAAGTCGCCGTCGCCGGAGGGGTCGAAGGAGACGGAGTTGACGTGGAAGAAATCCCAGGGGCGCCCGGTGGGGGACGGGCGCGTGTGCGAGTAGCGCAGTTCCACGTGTCCGTAGGCATGCCATTCGAACATCACGAGACCCGTCGGCACGTCGATCTCCTGCAGCACCGCGTCCTGCAGGATGCCGTGGCTCGAGCCGCCCAAGGAGGACAGGTTCGCGTCAACCAGCGTGTAGGCGGTGATGAAGGCCGAGCCCTGCGGGGTGATCTGGGCTTCGTGCAGGTCCGCGCGGTAGCCGTTGCCCGCCTCGATCGTGGCAACGTGCTGGTAGGCGCTGTCGTAGACCTCGTCTTCGCCGAAGCCCACGCCGAGGTTGTTGGCGACGCGCCCCTGCCACCACACCAGCACCGGCTGCCCTTTGTAGCTCTCCTCTTGCAGGTCGGTCGCGGTGTAGCCCGCCGGCACCGGCTGGAACCACACGAGCTGGCCCTGGCCGTTGAAGATCATCGCGCCGTTCTGGCCGTAGCCGTGCGAGGGGGTTATGAAGACGTCGCCAGGCGTGGCTTCGGGCGAGTCGGAGCTCACGAACACGCTCGGCGGGTGCAGCGACGGGGCCGACACGAAGCTCTGTTCCAGCGCCGCCTCGTGCAGGTCGGACGGCTGCCCGTATTCCGGCGGGTAGTCCGAGGGCACCGCCACGGTGAAGCTGGTGCTCACACGCTGGGCGTGGGCGCCGGAGCCCACCCGCGCGGTGGCCGTCACGTGCTCGCCCTGCACGAAGCCCCTGCTCGGCAGGAAGCTCGCGCCGGGCGCCGTCACGTAGGACTTCAGGCGGCCGCTGTGACGCCCGCTGCGCGAGCCCACCACCGACACGTCGTGGATCTCGCTCGCCGGCACCCCCAGGAAGCTGATCTGCGCGCGCGGCGAGGCGTCGGGGGTGCCGTTCAGGGGCGACACCGTCACCGCCGCCGCCGACGCCTGCGCCACGCACACCAGCATCGAGGTCGCCAAAGCGAGCGCCAGCGCGCAGGTCCACCGCATTGCCCGCACCCCTCGTCCCGTGTTCACCGTCGCTCTAAACACCACCGTCGTCGAGAAGCTACCCGGCCCGCGCGTAAGAATTAGAACAACCGCGCGGCTGCGCACGTGCTCGGGTGTCGCAGCGCCCGGGTTGCGGGCTCAGCTCGGGGGGCGCCTGCGACGGCGCGCTCGCAGCCCGCCCGCCGCCAGCAGCACCACCGCAAGCACCGCCACGCGCGCCACCTTCAGCACGATCAGCTCGGTGCCGCTGGCGTGCAACACCAGCACGGCCACCAGCACCACGGCCAGCAACGCCAGGCGCACGAGCAGCAGCTTGCGCCCGCCGCCGCCGCGGCCGAACAGCAGCAGGGCCATCATCTCGCCCCCCTCCGGGCCAGTCGCGCGGGTCCGCGCGAGCGCACCGCCGCCTTCGGCGTGAGCCGCTGCGCCAGGGCTTCGAGCAGGCCCGTGGCCTCGCCCACGGCGGCCGCGTCGCCGTCGAGCTCGCGCTCGAGCGCCGGCCCGATCGGCACCGCGGCGCGTCGCGCGTGGCGCGTGCGCAGCTCATCGGATACGCGCACCAGCGTGCGACGGCCGTCGCGACCGTCGCTCGCCGTCACCAGCGCGCCCAGCTCCCGCAGCCGCGCCACCGAGGTGGACACGTGGCTCTGCGGGAAGCCTGTCCTCGTCGCGATCTCGCCGATCGAGCTGTCCGGGTGCTCGGCTACGTCGACCAGCACCATGCGCACGCTGGTGGGCAGCGTGGCGCGGCCCTGCGCCGCGTCCGCCAGCGCCGCCTCGGCGATCTTCGTGAGCTTCCTCCCCAGCAGATACGCGTCCACCGCATTCACATCAGAAATTATATATCAGATCTGATGCTCTACGGGCCGCGGCGGCGCGGCTACCCGCGCTCGAACACGCCCACCGCCCGCGAGACGCCGGTGGCGAACGGGTAGTCCGCCTCCGCTTCGCACAGCACGCGGAACTGGTAGGCGGCCGGCCCCGGGAACTTGAAGCGGTAGCTCGCGTGGAAGCGCCCGCGCGCGTCGGTGCGGATCACGTCGAACTCGAGCCACGCGCCGCCCGGCGAGCGCGCCTCCAGCACCAGCGGCTTGCCTCCCGCCGGCACCGGACCGCCGCGCAGGCGCCCGGAGAAACGGATGCTGTGGCCCGCGCTCGTCACGCGCGGCGCGATCGCGAGCGTCACGCCGGCGCGCACGCGCAGCCTCAGAACCCTGCTCGCAACCGGCTGCGCGCCCACGTTCGCGCTGTATTGCAGGCGCAGCGTGCGCGAGGAGACCCCCGCCGGCACCCGCAGCGCGAAGCGCCCCGCCGCGCCGGTGCGCACCACCGTCATCGCCGCGGTGCGCGCGCCCGCATAGGCCGGCGTCGCCATCACGCGGATCTGCGCGCCGGCGATCGGCGCGCCGCCGGGCGCGCTCAGGCGCCCGGCAACCTTGCCGCCGCGGCCGAACGCGCGCCACAGCGTCGGCCTGCGCGTGCCCACCCACCACGCGCTCAGCTGCGCCTGCGCGGACGCGTTGGTGCCATTCGGGCCGCCCGGCGGCGGCGGCGAGGGCTCGTTGTCCACCGTCACGCTCCTGTCCAGCACCGTCGCCGAGTTGCCCGCCGCGTCGGTCACACTCACCACCAGGTGGTGCTCGCCGTTCGCCACCAGCGCCGTGTCGAAGCCCACGTCCGCGCTCACCGACTGCGCGCACGGCTGTGCGTACAGGAATGCCGGCAGCCCGTCGCTGGTGCCGCCCACGTCTTTGCAGCGCCCGCCGTTTTCATCCACCACCGAGCTCTGCACCAGCTTGCCGTCCACGCTGAACAGCGCCTCGTACACGCCCGAGCCCGGATCGCTCGCGCTGAACGTCACGTCGCTCGTGCCCTGCACCGTCGACGCGCTCGCCAGTTCGCCCCCCACGTTCCACGCCGCCGGTCCCGCGCTCTGTTCCAGCACCAGGTCCGCCGCGTACAGGTAGACCACGGCGGCGTAGCCGTTGGGGTCGTGTTCACCTTCGCGGCAGTTGAACCCCGATTCGCCCACACACGCTGAGTTCACGTAGAGGTTCGTACCAAGACTTGCGCTAGGTACGGCGAGGCGATTTTCTGGAGCGAGGGGTTGGCCAATGACTCCCACAGCCGTGGGACATGTTGAGCCACCAACGCACTGACCAAAGGCGACGGACGGCTGATTGGTGTTTGTTGGCCCCGCGAACCAAAACTCGTAAAAGGCGTTGACCGCCGCCCCGCCCTCGGCGTCTCCGGCTCGCCAGAGGGTGGCGCCGGCGATGGTCTCGCCTGCTGGCGCGGCGAAGGCCCAGGTGGCGGTGGAGGAGTTGGCGGTGCGGGCGGCGCCGGCTCGCAGCCCCGCGACCAACGCGCCGCCGGGCTGGGCGCAGGTGTCTTCGGCGATGGCCTCGACGCCGGCCTGCGAGGCGCTCCAGCCGTCGGCGGGGGCGCTTTCGCCGGAGGGGGTTCGGCACGAGTAGACGTGGTACTGGCCGGCGAGCGCGGGGGCGGCGGGGCGCGCGAGCAGGAGCGCGCAGGCCACCAAGGGCGCCCACAGCGGCGCTCTCGCGAGGATGACGCCGGCGCGCACGCGGCGCCGTCGCCACGGAGTCCAACCGACCTTCACCGCCATCCCAACCTCGTCTTCACCTCGGGCTTCGTCCGTCGCCCCCGGCTGAATTGTTCCACTCAGCGGCCGGCTGCGGAACCCCTTGCTGGGCGCTCAGGCGAGCTCGAGCTGCAGCGGCCGGCGCAGTAGTGCGCCGGCGCCTCCACGCGCCCCGGCACGCGGCGCGTGCCGGATCTCCCCCCTCGGCGCCCTATTTCTTCGGGCTCACCGCCTGCTTGAGGGACGCGCCCGCCGAGAACTTCGGCGCCTTGGACGCTTTGATTTTGACGCGCTCGCCGGTGCGCGGGTTGACGCCCTGGCGCGCGGCGCGCTTCACGACCGAGAACTTGCCGAAGCCCGTGATGCTCACCTCGTCGCCTTTTTTCAGGGTCTTCGTGACGGTGGCGACCAGCGACTCCACCGCGCGCGAGGAGTCGGCCTTGGTGAGGCCGCTGTCCGCCGCGATTGCATCGATCAACTGCGACTTGTTCATGTTTGGGTCCTTTCAGGTAGATGTTCGAGGCGTTCCTGCCGCAATCCCCTGCATCCGTGCGACAGATCAGTGCAGCGAGCGCGCAGGGTACCGCGCCAGCTTGGTTTCCGGGTTCAAGAGCCCCTTCGGGTCGAACGCCCGCTTGAGCCGTTCGTGCAGATCCAGCGCGGGCGCCGGCCACTGCGCCGCCAGGCGGCCGCGCTTGTGCCAGCCCACGCCGTGCTCGCCCGCGACCGATCCGCCGAGCTCGGCCACCAGCGCGAACAGCTCCTCGCCGACCGCCTCCGCGGCGTCGAGCTCCGCCGCGCTGGCGGGGTCGACCAGCACCGTGGCGTGCACGTTGCCCTCGCCGCCGTGCCCCCACGCGCACGAGCGCAGGCCGTGCGCGCGCGCGATCGCGTCGAAGCGCTCGAGCCCCTGCGACAGGCGCTCCACCGGAAACACGACGTCCTCGCTGACCTTCTCGCCGCGCTCCGCCCTGACCGCGGGGTTGACGCCGTCGCGCCAGCGCCACAGCGCACGCGCGTCCGCCGGCTCGTGCACCGCCAGCGCCTGCGCGGCGGCCGCGCCGCCGGCGGCGCGCGGCGGCGCGCCGAGCAGCTCGAGCAGCTCCTCGCGTTGCGCCAGCGCGTGCTCGCGCGAGCCGTCGACCTCGCAGATCAGCGCGAAGCCGGCCTGCGGCGGCGGGGGCTCGCCGGGGTAGGCGCCGGCGACGATGCGCAGCGTGTGGGCGTCCATGAAGTCGAGCACCGAGGGCTGCATGCCGGCCGCGAGCAGCGCCTCGATCGCCGCGCAGCCCTGCTCGCGCGTTTCCATGAACGCCACCAGCGCGAGCGCTAGCTCGGGCGCGGGAAGCAGGCGCAGGCGCACCGCGGTGATCAGGCCGAGCGTGCCCTCCGAGCCCACCAGCAGGCTCTTGAGGTCGTAGCCCGCCACGTCCTTGCCCGCCCAGCCGCCCAGCTGGACCACCTCGCCTGGCGCGAGCGCAACCTCCAGACCGGCCACCCACGCGCCGGTGACGCCGTGCTTGAGCGCGTGTGGGCCGCCGGCGTTGGTGGCGACGTTGCCGCCGATCTGCGACTGCTCGGCGGCGCCCGGGTCGGGGCCGAAGAAGAGCCCGTTCTCGCGCGCGAGGCGCTGCACGTGGCTGGTGCTGACGCCGGCCTCGACGAACAGCCGCCACAGCGCCGGGTCGAGCTCGCGCACGCCGCGCAGGCGCTCCATCGCGACCACCACGCCGCCGTGGGTGGGCACGGCGCCGCCGGTGAGGCCGGTGCCGCCGCCGCGTGGCACCAGCGGCACGTCGTGCTGGTAGCACCAGCGCAGCACCGCGGCGACCTCGGCAGCGCTGCCGGGCAGCGCGACCGCGTGGGCGTGCCCCACGGTGCCGCGGCGGAACGAGCAGTCGCTGTTGTACGGCGAGGACGCTGCGGGGGCGTCGAGCACGTGCTCTGCGCCGATCAGGCGACGCAGCTCCAGCGCGAGCGCGGGCTTCACGCGCACCACCCCCTCACGCCGCCGGCTGGCGCAGGCACTCCTGCGCGGCGCATTCGCGGTCGACCGCCTCTACGACGGCCTGCACGTCCCATAGCGCCGTGCTACCCGGCTGCACCCGCACAGCGGAGATCCCGAAGGTCTCGTACCGGCTGAAGTCGCCGCCGTCGGCGCGGTCGTAGACGATCAGCGCCGGCACATCCTCCCGCTCGAGCGCGTAGCGCAGCGCCGACACGCTCTCGACGCACTGCGTGAGCGCCTCGCCGTCGTACGGGATTACGATCATGCTGCAGCACTGGAGGGCGGCGAGCAGGCTCGCGTGGAGCATGCCCTGCAGCGGGCGCTGCGCCAGCCGCCACGGCGGGGCCTCGCCGTTTCGCGCCGGCTCGTAGACCTCGAAGCCCGCCGCCACCAGTGCCTGGCCGATCCACGCCCCCGTCGCGCTGGTGTGGCCCAGAGACCAGGACGGGGTTGCGGGCCCGGCGACCACGACCAGGCCACGGCGGCGCGGCTCGCTGGCGCCTTCGAACCACCGGTCCAGCTCCGCGACGGCGAGCGTGAACGCATCCGCGTGCAGCTGCGAAACCACCTCCGACTTGAAGCGGACGCGCAGCTCGGGCCTGGGCAGGAACCCGAGGTAGTCGGCGAGGATCGTGGTGGCGGCCTCTTGCGGGCCGGCGCCGGCGTAGCCCCAGGAGACTTCCGGCGCATCGAGCCCGTGGACGGGCAGGGGCTCGCTGATGAGAGCAGTGGCGAGCTCGATCTGCGCAGGCCAGTGTGCGGTATCCCCTCGGTAGCAGCCGTCGAGGCCGCGGCGGCGGGGCGCATAGGGCGAACGCCAGCGGCGCACGCGGCGATTGCGCTCCTGTTGGCAGCTCGTGTCGGTGCCGCAGTACTCGCCATACGGCGAGGGGCCGTGCAGGGGGCACACCAGACCGGCCTCGATCAGCAGCTCGAACAGGCGCTTGGCGGGCTGTCCGTTCATCGCTTCCGCGAGCGGCCTCGTGTAGAAGCGGTACGGGAACCTCAGCACGGGGCGCCCGGCCAGCTCCTCGACCGACGAGAGCGCGAGGGGAGCGGTTCGCGGCCTGGGCAGCTTGGGGCCGCTCAGCAGCTCGGCGGACGGGCGGCAGCCGCGATCGTCGACCTCGAAGGTGACCTCTCGGAAGTGAGGCTCGGCACTGAGCGGGCTTTGCGGCGCATACGCGATCATCGTGAACGGCTGCCCCGCGGGCACCACCGTCTCGGCCACCTTCCGCGCCACTTGCACGGCGTTCACGCTCGGGCTCCCCCCTTCCTCGAGCTGACCGACGACGACCACGTGCGTGGCCCGGTGCAGGTAGTGGCGCACGTGATAGACGAGCTCTTCCGGCAACTCGAGGATCAGATCGTGGTCGGGAAGATCGGCCTCGCCACTGACGTACCGAGGCGGCATCTCGCTCACCTCCGCCTCACCACGAACGCCTGGTAGTCATGCCATTCGCTCGCATGCGGACGCCGCGCGAACGCGAGCTCGAGGGCGCGTAGGATCGCGCCGAACTCGCTGTGGCGAATGCCCACGACTACGGCGCATCCCCCGAACCTCTTGCCGCTCTCGAGCCACTGGCGGCAGATGCGCGGGAAGTCGGCCACGTCGCAGGTCACCAGGATGCGCTGCTGCTCGGCTGCCAACTCCATCAGCTGCTCGTCGGTGCGGCCATCGAGCTCGCGCTGCTCGTCGACCGCGAGCACGTCGTGGCCTCGCTCTCTCAGCGCCGCGCCGATCCGCCGACCAGACACGTGCGCGTCCAGCAACAGCCTCACCGACTCAGTCGGGCTCGACGTCGATCACGCCGGCATGCGGGTATTCGGCGCGCAGCTCCGCAAGCGGCCGACGGTTGAGCTCGATGAACTCGTCGACCTCCTCCGGGAAGCGCTCGTAGTAGCCGATCGCCGTGCGCAGCTCGCGAGCGCCGACGTCGGTGCCGGCGAGGGTGCTGTCGAAGTTCTCGCCGAAGTCCTTGAACGCTTCGATCAGCTGCCAAACGTCGAGGCCCGTGCCGATCACCCACGCGCGCCTGTCGTAGTCGTCACCGCGAAACGCCACTCCGGGCACGAGCCGCGCCTTCAGCGCCTCCTCGGCCAGCGTCTCCACCACGCTGCCCTTGCTGCGCCTCGTGCGTTTTGCCTCGGCCGTCACCAGGCGGTCCGTGCGCTCCGACAGACGTAGGCTGAACGGTGCCGACTTCCTACCCATCAACCGGATTGTAGTGTATGTATTACGTCGTATGAGACGACTCCGGGGCCGATCCCGCGTAGCATTGGGCTGCGATGGCGATCAGCCCCAAGCCGCGCGCGCGCGCCGCCGGCCAGCGGACCACCGGCGAGCCCTCGCGGGCGCAGGACGAGCGCGAGTTCCGCACCCTCTCCGACGAGCGGGTGGCCGAGCTGTACAGCGCGGGCGAGCGCTCGCCGGACGCGGGAGCAGGCGCGCACCCACCCGAGGACGACCCGATCGGCGAGCCGGGCTCCTATCCGTACACGCGCGGCATCCACCGCAGCATGTACCGCGGGCGGCTGTGGACGATGCGCCAGTTCGCGGGCTTCGGCACCAGCGAGGAGACCAACGAGCGCTTCCACTACCTGCTCGAGCACGGCCAGACGGGGCTGTCGACGGCGTTCGACATGCCGTCGCTGATGGGCCACGACTCCGATCACGCGCGCGCGCTGGGCGAGGTGGGGCGCGAGGGCGTGGCGGTGGACACGCTGGACGACATGCAGACGCTGTTCTCGGGCATCGACCTGGGAGCGGTGTCGGTGTCGATGACGATCAATGCGCCGGCGGCGATCATGCTGGCGTTCTACGTGGCGGCGGCGGAAGCGGAGCGCGACGCCGATGGCGCGACACGCGAGCCGGTGCCGGCGGAGCGCCTGTCGGGCACGATCCAGGCGGACATCCTGAAGGAGTACATCGCGCAGAAGGAGTGGTGCTTCCCGATCGACCCCGCGATGCGCCTGTGCGGCGACATGATCGAGTGGTGCACGCGGCGGATGCCGCGCTGGCACCCGATCTCGATCTCCGGCTACCACATCCGCGAGGCGGGCGCGACCGCACAGCAGGAGCTGGCGTTCACGCTCAAGGACGGTTTCACCTACGTGGAGCAGGCGATCGAGCGGGGTCTCGACGTGGACGAGTTCGCTCCGCGCCTGTCGTTCTTCTTCAACGCGCAGATCGACTTCTTCGAGGAGATCGCGAAGTACCGCGCGGCGCGGCGCATCTGGGCGCGGGAGATGCGCCACACCTACGGCGCCAAGCTCGAGCGCTCCTGGCAGATGCGCTTTCACGCGCAGACGGCGGGCGTGTCGCTGACCGCCCAGCAGCCGCTGAACAACGTGGTGCGCACGGCGGTGGAGGCGCTGGCGGCGGTGCTCGGCGGCACCCAGTCGCTGCACACCAACTCCTTCGACGAGGCGCTGGCGCTGCCCACCGAGCAGGCGGTGACGCTGGCGCTGCGCACGCAGCAGGTGATCGCGCATGAGACCGGCGTGGTCAACACCGTGGACCCGCTCGGCGGCTCCTACTTCGTGGAGGCGCTGACCGATCGCATGGAGGAACGCGCGTACGAGTACTTCAACAAGATCGACGAGCTGGGCGGCATGGTTGACGCGGTCAAGCTCAACTACCCGCAGCGCGAGATCGCCGACGCGGCCTTCGCGCTGCAGCAGCAGATCGACGCGGGCGAGCGCATCGTGGTGGGGGTGAACTCCTACGCCGCCGAGGACGAGCAGCCGATCCCCACGCTGCGCGTGGACCCCGCGCTGGAGCGCAAGCAGATCGCCCGCCTGGAGGCTGCCCGCGCGCGCCGCGACGGCGCCGCGGTGGAGCGCACGCTGGCGGCGCTGCGCGAGCACGCGGCGCACGCGGAGCGCAACCTGATGGAGCCGCTGCTGGACTGCGCCCGCGCGCACGCCTCCGAGGGCGAGATCGTGGAGTCGCTGCAGCAGGTGTTCGGCGAC